>Ga0209715_1000017_pt1 | contig 222844 bp, 182 predicted proteins | sample COGITO_mtgs_1205_2_FD_184809 | JGI IMG/M metagenome (GOLD analysis project Ga0209715, IMG submission 184809) | Pelagic marine microbial communities from North Sea - COGITO_mtgs_120503 (SPAdes) (version 2) | ecosystem: Environmental > Aquatic > Marine > Epipelagic ... | reverse complement strand
ACGAAGCAGCAGATTTTTCACAGTCTTTGGCTAACGAAATACAGAGCGATAAATTAGAATCGTATGAATACCCTGAAAAAACGATTTCTCGACAAGAGGCTATTGAACAAATTGGTGCCGATTTCGAGATAAACATTGAATATAGGGTAGTAATCGGTCGCTACAAAGACTATTTAAAAAACGAAGATTTAGAGCGAATGCTTGATGTGGTTAAAGGCAATCAAATCAAAGTTGACGTTTTAAACAATTACTTAGTGGTGAACCGAGACTTTAATGACAAAGAAAATGCTGATAGATTTACTGATAGTCTCAGAAACATTGGGATTGAAACTTCTGTAATGCTTGGGAAGTACCAAGATGTTCTCATCAACCTGGAATAGTCAGGTGATTTTAACAAAAGTTGCTAATTCCGGCTGCTATGATCTTCTAATCAAATTGGGAATTTGATTAGAACAATTACATACTCTGATTGAAATTAATAGAGGTTGTCACACACTATGAAAATGGAGAGTATAAAAAGGAAACGGATTGTTTGATCATGAAGGTACCCCAATAGTGGTTTGGAAGTTGTACTATAAGAGCTCATTAATTGGGTCTAAAGTTGACTGTACTGACTCTAGTGAAGGAATTGTGATAGAGAATACGATAACGCAGAGAATCCATTATAAAATGGAATGATTACAGTTTATTTTCTTCATCTCTAAGAGCGATACATAATCTATCTATTCGATACTTATCCACTGATAATTCAGGATGGCAAAACTTCAGATTAAATACGGATTCTTTATTAAACCCAACAAGATTTTGAGTTTGGCCGACATCGCAGTCACGTACAACCGCGATATGACAAAATAGTAATTGCAGCGGTATACATGCATCTAAGGTGGGTATAACTCAAAACATCAACGGGGCTCTGTTTATCATAAAAAATTGAATGTTCCCTCTCGTATATCGACAAATTTTCACTCGATATATCAAATTTTGATATTGCATATTAATAACATAATTCGCTATCAAAGGCTTGATAGTGACCGTTTATTTCATTCAATAGAAATGCATCTTCAAACTCTGGATATAGGTTTTTGAAATCAAATAAATTCTCGCAAGCCATTTCTGAATTCGGAAATGTTTCGGAAAGCACCACAGCTATTTTACCATTTTCTTTCTCTAGGATTTCACACATCTGCCCTTCTCGTACAAGACTTGAGATCAATTCATTAGCTTTCTTTTTTGTCCCTGTGAAGATTTGAATTTTGAATTTCTCGTTTTCTTCGATTACAAAACTTTCGCTGTCATATTCCTCCTCAACAATTATATTACTGTTTCCAGAGTAACTGAAATTTATTGGTATAAGATTCGGAGATAATTTAAAGCCCCCAAATAGCATCGAAATAACAATTGTGATCGTAACAGCTAAAAACCATCCAAAAAGTGGTTGTTTTTCATCTTTTGATTTCAATTTCTTCCATTCTTCGCTTACGTAGTGTTCACCTTCTTCATGAAATGAATAAAGTTGGAAATGAAACTTGAAGAAATAAAGCAATCCCGGAGTGCTAAGAAGCATCAAAACGATGAGTCCGATCATTCCAAAAAGAGTTGAAAACCATTGTACGATAAGATCCGATTGCTGCGATTCCAAAGACTCAGTGCTGGCAAGTAATGCTGTTATCTGTGTTTTCCATTCTGCCGCCCTTAGAGCCCGCTTGTTTTTAGCTTCCTCTATTTGCAAATCGATTATACTAATTGAATCATTTACGTCAGCGATGTCATAGAATGCAAAAGCATGCTCAGGAAGCTTAAAATCCTCTTCGTTTTGTGGATAATTGTTATCACTTTTCGCTACTTTATCAAGTCCAGGAATCACTTTAACTTCATGTGACGAGTAGTTTGAAGTGGCTTCATCTTTATTGTTGCCGCGTAAGCTAACTACGCCCGAGTTTGCACCCCATTTCACTTTGATTTTGTTTGTTCCACTACCTTCACTTATGCTTGTACCTTCTGGAAGCACCCATTCGTATTGTGAAAAAGTACCATTAGCACTGAAGGTTGCTTCATCATACGCGCAAAGTGAATTGGGGCCGGAAATATCGATTTGCTTCGAACGACTCGGAAAATCGAGAATCGTTGCATTGGCAAAATATTGTTCACCTTTTTCGCAGATATTTTCTGGAATTACTGAGATGGAATATTTACCCGATTTTGGCCACTTAAAGCTGATTACGGAAGAGTTACCTATTTCAGCCGAAGTCGTTTCAGACATCACTACTTTGTCTTCACTGTCTTTAATTTCCCAACTATACTTTTCACAGTTTAAAACAGGTGGAAAGCTGAATTGTTGGGTTTCAGATTGGTAATAGGATTCGGAGGTATAAAAGATTTGTTTTTGAAGAAGATTATCTCCAATTGATTTGAGCGCTCCTTTTTTCGATTCAAGGTCTAAAATGAATGCTTCAGTATTGACAGAATCAGCTTTTGAAAGTGAGTCAATGTTATTAATCATTTTTTCATTGAACTCAATATTTTCAGAAAGGTGGCTGTAGTTGTTGTCGATATCTGAGAAAGCGATGATGCGGTCTTGGTGAGCTTCTAAATCGGCACCCGTTACTGAGTTAATTCCGAAATCTAGGCCAGAATAGAGAAGAATAGGAACTAACGACACTATAGCTAATCCTAAGCCGAAAAATGGCAATGCGTATAAAAATTTCGGTGTGCGAGAAAATAGTGCCTTCAAGTAGTTTGACGTGCCGTTTTCACTATTCTGAATATGATATCCAACACCAAACGGAATAGATATAATTAGTGTGAAAAGAATTATTGCTCCAACAGGCAAAAGCAGCTCAGAGATTGGGAAACCTATTTCTGAAATGCTATACAAGTTGTTATAGGACATAAAGGTGAAAAGAACACCCAGAACCGCTCCACCTAGCGCAAGCAGAATAACAAATTGAGTAAAGAGTCTTTTGCGTGATTCAGCCATTCGATCATGGTTCGCAAAAATGAGTCCGAGGGTAATCAGCATATAGATTAAAAAACCGAAAAATGTCAAAGCCGCGATAACGGTGAACCAATTCTGATCTATCAATCCATGTAAAATGTATAGAACCATGGTCACTAGCATGAATTTTACAAGCTGCGGAATGGCGCTTTTTATGTGATTCAGGTTAAAAGCGGATACAATGTTTGAAAATGAAAGCTGAGTATTTTTCCACAGGAAACCTATTGGATAATGCCAAGCAAGTTTAACTGCGAAGACAATGGTTGGATTTAAAATATTATCCCAAATCCAAACGACAAGATTTTTTAGTTGCAGGATCAGGAAAAGCACGAATATCAAGATTTGCTCTATTCCAAAAACCGCCCAAAGCACTAGGTTAGCTAGAAGGTAAAAGGCGGTGAAAAAGGCGCCAAAAGCTTTCATCCAGCTCGTTTCTTTCGAAAATGAGCTTGCAGTTTTTTGAATGTCAAAAATTCGTGGATTCGAAATTTTTAAAAGGTGCGAAACAGTAAAGCCTATAATAGCCAACACACCTAGTGCTATAAAGAAATAATTGAAATACATGTCAGTTCATATTTAGGTTAGTAAGGTTTCATATTTGTAAGTCCGTTTCATAGAAAGTTGTGCGGCTCCCCCATAGATTGATAATTGATTTTGAAAACTAATCGATTAAATGAAAAGGATGATTTAAACTCATTAGTACTAATTTAGGATATCAGTTTTGATTTTCCAAATCGCTCTATCAAAAAAACCTTTGACTGTGGTACAATTTTTATTGACTTGAACAATAAAGCCAATAATCCTTCATGTTGCCATGACAACCGAAAGCAATTTTTTCTTCTACGCTATCAATAACAACGACATTCTTAGCTGAGCTAACAACATCACCGAGGCCTCCGTTTAAGCTCATGTCAACTATATGATAATACAGGCCAATATTGGGTTGAGTACTTGAAGTCATAAAGGCAGCACCACTACTCATAAACAAAAAATACTGATCCGAATTACCAGGATGCGGAACTATTGCCACTGGTTGCTCGGATGGAATCATTCCGATCAAACCAGTTCCGTTTGGCATTGGATTGTGGCTTTTGTCCCAAATAGTGTCCCCTTCTGTATAAAAGAGCAACTCTCCATTTTTGTCAGAATAACTTCCTGTACCCGTAATCCAGTATTGATCCGCGACACTTTCCATCGTAGATTGCGGCCCCGTGCTGTCAAATTCTAGCCCTGCACGATTCCCAAACATCCACCAGGTTGTCTCTTTTTGTGCATTGGCCTGAAGTGCAAACAATAAAAGAAGAATAACGGCTAAGCGCATAACTCAAAGTTAGGTTTAAGGATGGAATGACGTGTGAGGCCAAAATGTCCATTCTTTTCTTGATATTTAATGGCAACAAAAAACCCCAACCGCTCCTGTTTAGGAACTCGTTGGGGCTCTCATGTTTTCTCAGAAATTTACTTCCCAGCCTCGTAGCGTCTACTTACTTCGTCCCAGTTTACAACATTCCAGAATGCAGAAATGTAATCTGGTCGTCGGTTTTGGTAGTTTAGGTAATACGCGTGTTCCCAAACATCCAATCCTAAAATTGGTGTGCCTGAACAGCCAACACCTGACATAAGCGGATTGTCTTGATTTGGAGTAGAACATACCTCTACTGCTCCGCCAGCATGCACACATAGCCAAGCCCAACCAGATCCAAAACGCGTTGCCGCTGCTTTTGCGAATGCGTCCTTGAGTGCGTCAAATGAGCCACAGGCTGCGTTAATTGCGTCAGCAAGCTCACCCGTTGGTGCTCCGCCGCCATTTGGAGACATAACTTTCCAGAACAAGGAATGGTTATAATAGCCGCCGCCATTATTGCGCACTGCTCCGTTAGACATATCCAAATTGGCCAATATATCTTCGATAGACTTGCCTTCTAGATCTGTTCCTGCAATTGCACTGTTTAGGTTATTCGTGTATCCAGCATGGTGTTTTCCATGATGAATCTCCATGGTTCTTGCATCAATGTGTGGTTCTAATGCATCATGTGCATAGTCGAGTGTTGGTAATTCAAATGCCATATTATAAGTTTTAATGGTTCAAGTAAAGCGTTAACAATGGTCGGTAAAAACAGTTTAGTTTAAAACCGGCCATTTCCAATAACTTCGTCAAATATTTCAATTCTAAACCACTTAAACCTAATACAGTGATGAAAAAACTAATACCAGCTGTCGTAGCATTGGCTTTAATAGCCACTGCATGCGGAGGAAACGAAGAGGCTGCCGCTGAAGCTCAAGAGGCTGCCGAAGAGCAAGTTGATGAAAAAGTAAACGAAATCATGGAAGACCTCGAAGCGTCAGCCGAAGAAGCTGAAGTTGTTGCAGACTCTGCTGCCGTTGAGGGAGAAGAAGTGATGGAAGGCGAAGAGGCGCATGATCACGAAGGACATGACCACGAAGGCCATAGCCACTAAAAGAAGCGGAACACACAAAAACCCGAGGCTAAACGTCTCGGTTTTTTTTTGCCTCAATAATCCGTTGCACGGCTGGATCGGCACGATTGGTAATCATATAATACTCGAGGTCGGTAAATAGACTCCGTGCCAATAGAGCTCGCAATCGAACGCTCATTTTGGCCTGAGAACGACTCCATTCCGATTCATTTATGGCAAAAGCCTTCGCGCCTAGAAATTCGCGCATCCCAACCAAAATGGAACTATCGGATACTTCTGCCTCAAAACCCTGAAACGTGAGTTCATCTTCTAAAAGATGGGCATCCCTGAATTCATATACGAATTCGTTTATCCAGCCTCGATGCACCAGCTCTGCATACAGCCATGTTATCCCGGCTGTATCTCTATCAACTTCTATATCTGGGACAATGCCACCGCGCTTTTCTGTTTCTAGGCTATCTAGATCTTCCGAAAACCCATCGTACGACCTCTGGATGCTTCTACCTAATGGGGTATAATAGCGCGCCACAGTTAGTCTTGTTGCAGATCCATCGGCCCATTCGTTCTGCTCCTGCACCAAACCCTTTCCGTAGGATCGTTTGCCATAAACAACCGCTCGACCATGGTCTTGCATGGCGCCAGCAAGAATTTCCGATGCACTCGCGCTGTATCCATCCACAATAATGCTTAGGTCGAGGTTTTCCAAACTTCCAGTAGAAGTTGACATATACTCAGTGCGTGGTCGTGATTTCCCCTCAGTGTAGGTGATCACCAAATCAGCTTTCAAAAATTCATCCGCGATGCTAACAGCCGCGTCCAAAAACCCACCTCCGTTGCCTCTCAGGTCCAACACTATTGAGGTTGGATTCTGTGTCAGAAAGGGTGCTATTGCCTCATTAAACTCATCAAATGTGTTCTTAGCAAATCGATCTAATTTTAGATATATCGTGGTGTCATTCAGCATATATGCCGCATCTACACTAGAAAGTGCAATAGTGCCTCGAACCACATCAAACGACATCTCAGCACCATTTCGAAGCACGGTTACCGATACCTCCGTGCCGCTTTCGCCTTTAAGCAACGCCATCACATCCTCGTTCGATTTCCCCACACCTGCAATCACTTCACCATTGGCCTTGAGCAGCCTGTCGCCAGCCTTAAGACCAGCGGCTTCAGCCGGGCCTCCGGGAATTGCCTTTATCACATAAACGGTGTCCGTTTGGAAATTGAATTGAATCCCAATCCCATCGAATCCTCCATTTAGAGATTCATTTATGGAGCCTAGCTTATCCTCTTTGATGTAAAATGAATGTGGATCCAGGCGCTGCAGCAAATAGGATATTGCTTCATCCTCAAGCTTGGCCCGAGAAATTGTGTCGACATAGTCCTGCTCAACGTATTGCAGTATTTGGTTGATTTTTTCCCACTCCGGTCGTCGGTTTGACTCTTCGCCACCTGAGAGTCCAAAACCAAGTACAAGACCCATTGCCATTGAAACGGATAAAAGAAGAGGCACAATAGCTTTTCGGCTCATGTTTAATCTAGATTCTGCATTTGTCGAATTTCCAATCCTGCTTTCTTGAGAAATTCTAACCCGCTCACGTCTTTATATTGATCTATATAAACTAGGCGCTTTATTCCCGCTTGCAACACCAATTTAGAGCAGTCTTTACAGGGTGAATTTGTTAAGTATAACGTAGCTCCATTTACTTTGTTTGATGAACGCGCAACTTTAAGAATTGCATTTGCCTCGGCATGTAAAACGTACCACTTTGTATTTCCTTCCTCGTCCTCACAGTTGTTTTCGAAGCCAGTCGGTGTCCCATTATATCCATCTGCAATTATGGTGGCATCCTTGACTATTATAGCCCCCACTTGCTTGCGCTTGCAGTGACTTAATTTGGCCCATTCCTTGGCAAGCCTCAAATATGCCCGATCGTATCGATCTTGTTTTGTGGGGTCGTTATATGTGATTTTATCGTTTTGCATCGCGGGCAAATGTACTCAGCAATCTATGCAGATTGCACTAGAGGCTGAGCATAAACCATCGATCACCAATTCTTACCATTTACCATCCCGATCCGTTGAGAAAACCAACGAAGTCGTTTATTTGCCCCTTAAATCGAAACCACATGAAAAGAAATGTTTTTCTCACTATCGCCTTAGCAGCAAGCGTCTTCGTTAGCTGCGGTGGTCAAAAAGAATCTATGGAATCAGAACATGTTATGGAAACGGCCCCGACAATTGAATTAAAGGACTTCTTTAAGAACCCTGAAAAAACGTCGTATCAAATTTCACCGGATGGTAAATACTACTCGTACTTGGCTCCATATGAGTCTCGAAAAAACATTCACATTGAGAACATAGAATCAGGCGAAACCAAACGTGTTACATCTCAGACGGATAGGGACATTGCCGGATACTTCTGGGCGAACAATGAGCAACTTGTCTTTATGCGCGACGATGGTGGTGATGAAAATTGGTATCTGGTAATGACGTCCGTGAGCACCGGTGACGAGGTGCCATTAACCAAGATGGAAGGTGTAAGGTCTCAGATAATTGACGCATTGGAAGATATCCCAAGCCAAATGATCGTTGGGCTAAACAAGCGAAACCCACAGTTTTTTGATCCATATAGATTGGATCTTAATACCGGTGAAATGACCATGATTGCGGAGAACCCTGGAAACATTACGGGTTGGATGACCGATCATGAAGGAAAGCTAAGAGTGGCGAATACTACAGATGGAGTAAACACCTCAATTCTGTATCGAGCAACGGAAAACGACGCTTGGAAAACGGTCATCACGACAAACTTCAAAGAAGGTATTTCTCCAAGCTTTTTCACGTTTGACAACAAAAACGTGTATGCCACATCGAACATAGGCAGAGACAAGCAGGCGGCGATCATATTCAACATTGAAACAGGAGAGGAAATCGAAGAATTGTATGTGAATGAACACAACGATGTAAGTGGAATTAGCTATTCGAAGAAGCGTCAATTAATAACGTCGGCTCGATATACTGCAGAGAAATCAGAGCGTCACTTTTTTGATGCGGAATCGGAAGCAACATACGCGCGCTTGCAAAAAGAGCTTGCTGGATACGAAGTTGCCGTGACATCCGTAACCGACGAGGAAGACAAGTACATCATCCGCACTTACAGCGATCGATCCCTGGGTGCATAATACATCTATGACAAAAACACGGATGCACTAACACACATTGCGGATGTAAGTCCTTGGATAAACGAGGATGACATGGCCGCTATGAAGCCTATTGAGTATACTTCAAGAGACGGCTTGACCATCCACGGTTACCTAACCATTCCTAAGGGGATGGAAGATGCAAAGGATTTACCCGTAGTGGTTAATGTACACGGTGGGCCTTGGGCTCGGGATCAATGGGGCTTTAACCCTGAAGTCCAGTTTTTGGCCAATAGAGGCTATGCCGTTCTTCAAATGAACTTTAGGGGATCAACAAGCTATGGAAAGAAGTTCTGGGAAGCCTCGTTTTATCAATGGGGACTCGCCATGCAAGAAGATGTTCAAGATGGAGCTCAATGGCTGATCGATGAGGGAATTGCAGCCCCAGATCGCATTGCTATTTATGGTGGAAGCTATGGAGGATATGCAACGCTTCAAGGATTGGTCAAGGACCCAGAATTTTACGCATGCGGTGTCGATTATGTTGGGGTTTCAAATCTGTTCACCTTTATGAATAGTATGCCACCATATTGGGCCCCATATCTTGAAATGATGCATGAAATGGTAGGTGACCCGGGAGTTGAAGAAGATTCCTTAAGAATGAGAGCTACCTCACCAGCATTAAATGCGGACAAAATCACGGCGCCTTTATTCGTAGCGCAAGGGGCAAACGATCCTCGCGTTGTGAAATCTGAAAGCGATCAAATGGTAGATGCGATGAAAGACCGCGGTGTCACAGTCGAATACATGGTCAAGGACAATGAAGGTCATGGTTTCCGAAATGAGGAGAACAAATTCGAATTCTATGGCGCAATGGAATTGTTTTTAGGCAAGCATATTGGCGGCCAATCAGATGAGCCAATAACTGCGGAAGAAACGCACTAGAAAATTTTTTCGATGGAAAAAGGTCAACTCAATTTTGGGTTGGCCTTTTTTCTATTTCATGACCACGACTTCGACGCGCCTGTTTTGTTTTCGCCCCTCCTCTGAAATATTTGACACAATATGTTTCGATGCGCCAAACCCTTCATAACTCAGCCTGCCACTCTCAATTCCTTTGGCAGCTAAGTAGTCGTATACAGACTTTGCCCGATTTTCAGAGAGCTGCTGATTCAGCTTGCTTCCTCCCGTGTTATCAGTGTGACCTGCTACTTTAACTCGAAGTTCGGAATGCTCCTTTAGGTACTCCGTAAGCTCATCCAATTCAGAATTAGACTGCTCCTTCAACTGACCCTGACCAGTTTCGAAATACACATGCTTTAGAATTACAGGTTCTCCCGTCACGAGCTTTGTAAAGTCGGTGTCGTCATTATTAAAATCCTCTTCAATCATTCGTTGCATATGTACCTCTTGCGCAGGCAGCTTGGAAAACTTGAACGAACCATCTGCGTTCATAGAGTTACTTGAAGCCGACTCGTAGGGCACATTCAGATCATCCTCCATTACCAACTCGGTATACTGGTCAGAGTGGCCATCTTCAATCCTAATCGAATAATGTCCTTTATCCAAATTATTAAAGTTAAACCGGCCAGCCGCGTCCGTTCGTGTTGCATTGATCTCCTTTTTTAGCCAGGCGGCTTGCAACAAGAATGAAGTATTCCTTCTTTGGTTCGAGGTCATTTAAACTAATCACAATTTCCGACTGCCCCGTACCGATCTCGCACTTTACCTCTCTTAATATTTCTCGGCCTGTGTTTTCAATGATCTTTCCGATGTATAGGACGGGATCTTTTAACGAACCCCAGCCGTCTCCAGTCTTCAGAGTAAAAGTTGATGTCGCCGTCTTAGGTTTATATGTTAACCATGCACCAACCTCGAATCCACCAGGTTTGACGCATTTAGACAGAACGCTCGACCATTTTAACGACCCTACTACAAATCTATCCGCTTTATGGGGTGGTTGTTTTGACGTCATTACGTTCACGCCATTGACACGAAAACTTTCTTGTGCGCCCAATGATATGGACATGTACAGAAGAATAAAAATCAATGTAATCCGCATCATAGTTTTAAGAGCTTGTAGGCAAATTTATTATTGTCGTAGGTATAGGACACGCCTTGAAAGGATTTTCTAAACTATATATTCACCACAAAATTTACGTAGATGCTGAAAATTGACATGCACTCCCATATTTTACCCAAGCAATTGCCACGATTTGCGGAAAAATTTGGGTACGGTGATTTTATATATCTCGAGTCAAGAGATGATGGCGCGGCTGACATGATAAAGGGTAAAGAGTATTTCAGAACCATTCAGCCCAATTGCTGGGATGAGCAGATGCGCATTGATGAGTATAAGACTCACGCGACACAAGTTCAAATCGTTTGCACCATTCCTGTAATGTTTAGTTATTGGGCCAAGCCACATGACTGTCTCGAATTATCCCGCTTTCTAAACGACCATCTCGCTGAAGTAGCAGAAGCCTACCCAAAAAACTATGTTGGCCTCGGAACGGTTCCCATGCAAGACGCCAACTTGGCGATCAAAGAACTTGAGCGTATTAAGGAACTGGGTATGCCCGGAATACAAATAGGGAGCAACATCAATGACCTGAACTTGAGCGAAGATCAGTTCTTCCCAATTTTTAAAGCGTGTCAAGAGCTAGACTTGGCTGTTATGATTCATCCATGGGAAATGATGGGAATGGCAAGTATGAAGAAGTATTGGTTGCCTTGGCTCGTGGGCATGCCCGCAGAAACTTCACGCGCCGCATGCTCTTTGATCTTTGGAGGTGTGCATGAAAGGCTACCGGACCTACGCGTGTGTTATTCGCATGCGGGAGGCGCGTTCATTGGAACCATTGGTAGAGTTGAACATGGTTATAACTGCCGGCCTGATTTGGTGGCGGTTGACAACCCAAACAACCCACGAACATATTTAGGTAAATTTTGGGTAGACTGCATCACCCATGACGAGCGTGCGCTTCAATATATAATCGATCATGTTGGGTCTGAGAAAGTATGCCTTGGATCCGACTATCCATTCCCGTTGGGAGACTTGACCATTGGAGAATTTATTGAAAAAGGGGATTTCGACCAACAAACCAAACAGAACATCTTTCACCAATCAACCCTTGATTGGCTAAAGTTAGATGTCAATCAATTTGCTTTGAGCTAAACTATGACACGAGCCCTTTTTGCCACGCTGGCATTTCTTTTTCCGTTATTGACTTTTGCCCAAGAGGCCTATTGGCAACAAAAGGCAGATTATATTATCGATGTGAAGTTGAATCACACATCCCATCAATTTGAAGGAAAGCAAACAGTTAAGTACACGAATAATTCTCCAGACGAATTAACCAAGGTCTTCTTTCACCTTTACTTCAATGCTTTTCAACCCGGAAGTTCAATGGACGTTCGTTCGCGAAGCATCTCTGACCCCGATCCTAGAATTGGAGCTCGGATTGCGGACTTAAAGGAGGATGAAATTGGGTTTCACAAAATCAATTCGATCACGCAAGATGGTCGAGATGTTGGGTATACTATCGATGGGACCGTGATGACGGTGATTCTGGAAAAGCCACTTTCTCCCAGCGCATTCACAGAATTGGAAATGACATACAATTCCCAAGTGCCGGTTCAAATCAGAAGAAGCGGCCGTAACAATGCCGAAGGAATAGACTACACAATGACTCAATGGTATCCGAAGTTGGCCGAATATGACAAAGACGGCTGGCATACGGATCCTTATGTTAGCCGCGAATTTCATGGTGTTTTTAGCTCGTTCAAAGTGAACATTGAGATGGATGAATCCTTCGTAATCGGAGGCACAGGCCAACTGGATAAAAAAGGTGTCGGCTCAGAATCAGGCACCACGATGTGGCAATTTTCAGCTGATAATGTGCATGACTTTGCTTGGGCAGCAGACCCTGACTTCGTCGTTTCTTCCGTTCAGGTAGCAAGCGGACCCACTCTCTTTTTCTATCACCTAAACGACACCTCAATCAACGAGAATTGGAACAGGCTCGAACCAAAAACGGTTGAACTATTCGAAATAATGAATGCCAAATTTGGCAAATACCCATATTCCCAATTCAGTGTGATACAGGGCGGCGATGGAGGTATGGAGTATCCCATGTGTACTATGATTTCAGGCACTGGATCCTTTGGAGGATTGGTCAGTGTCACTGTGCATGAAGCGATCCACAACTGGTATTACGGCGTCATTGCAACCAATGAGCTAAAGTACCCTTGGATGGATGAGGGATTTACCACATATGCTCAAAATTTCGTGCTCGATTCGCTGAGAAAAAAGAGTTCATACAATCCACATATAAGAAGCTATTCGGGATATGTCTCGTATGTTTCTCAAAACGAGGAGGAGCCACTGACGACGCATGCCGATCATTATTGGCACAATAGAGGTTATGGAAACGCCGCCTATTCTAAAGGCTGCATTTTTCTCAATCAGTTGAGGTATATAATTGGCGACGAGAGTTTTGACAGGGCCATTATTGAATACTATGATTTGTGGAAGTTTAAACACCCAACACCCCCAGATTTTAAACGGGTTTTGGAAAGGCGATCAGGTATAGAGCTTGATTGGTATTTCGAAGCTTGGCTTGGCACTACCAACAAAATCGACTATGCCATTTCTGGATTAAGTGCCGAAGGGAAGAGTACAATTATCAAGCTGGAAAACTTAGGCGAGATGAGTATGCCACTTGAAATTCTGGTAGAAACGAAATCGAAGACGCTTACATATTATATCCCGCTTGAACGAATGAGAGGCGGCCTAGATGATGCGTCACATACATTAAAAAGCCCATGGCCTTGGGTTTATTCCAATTACAACCTCAAAACCGAATTCTCTTTAAAGGACATTGTTAAGATTACCATTGACCCGAATCAAATGATGGCCGATATTGATCGATCTCAAAATGTCTATCCAATGGTGTTAGATGCGGTTGAATCCGATGAATAATTGAGCTCCGATTTATTGCCTAATTAAATCAGCGTTTAGTAGTTGATATACAATAGATTGCTGTTCATCCCCTTTTTTGCCTTGTGACTGCTGCCTTTACCCAAACAATATTCGTTTTATCGACGAATAAATCACTTGGTCGACAGAAAGTGAATGAAGTATCGTTGACTAACCAAAATTCCAACGTCGCTTTTCCCCTATTTCTAAACATCTAACCCATACTATAATGAAACATCTTTCCCTTATGGTCATTGGTCTGTTGATTGGCCTCTCGACCTTTGCACAATCCCCATCAAAGTTTAACTACCAAGCTGTAGCGCGTGATGGCGCTGGCGATTTGGTTACCGGCCAGGCAGTCTCTGTCAAAATTTCGATTCTCTCCGGATCGGCATCTGGCACCTCTGTTTATTCTGAGGACCACAGTCCAACTACAAACGCTTACGGTTTGTTCAACTTTCAAATAGGAAACGGAACTGGCGCCTCAGGTGACATCTCTACTATTGATTGGGGATCTACATCTCACTTCATTAAAGTTGAAATGGACCCAGCTGGAGGCACTAACTACGCTGTGACAAGCACGTCAGAATTGGTATCAGTACCCTACGCTGAGCATGCCAATTCAGTAGCAAATGATGCTGTTGATGATGCAGATGCGGACCCAGCAAATGAGCTTCAGTTCTTATCGCAAAGTGGCGACACCATAGCGATTAGTGATGGAAACTACATTGTGTTGACCACGCCAGAACCAGTTCTTTTGGACAACGATTCTACAAATGAGCTGCAATCGATGAGCCTCACAGGAAATACACTTTCGCTATCTAATGGCGGTGGAGATGTTGATCTTAGTGATTACGATCAGTCTGCTGATGTTGCTACCAACGCAACGGACATCGCCACAAACGCATCAGATATTGCCGCGCATAATGCGGCTGACTTAGACACTGATTCTACCAACGAGCTAATTACGAGTACTGCATTTGCCAATGACTCTACATTGATGATCTATGAAGGTGTTGACAGCTTTGCAGTTGACCTCTCTTCATTAATTGATGATGACGACTGGGTGCGATCAGGAGACACTTTGTACAACACATCTGATGCCTACATCGGGGTTGGTGCTTCCGATGTTAACAATGCGTTCAAAATGACCATCAAGCCCGCAACTAGCCTTGGCGGTTTAAACATAGAGCGTGATGATCTAAGTGGTAACAACTATGGAATTAGAATATATGACTACAGTTCCGCTGGGTCCTCGTATGGAATGTACATAGACATGTATCAACCGACTAGTACGTCACAAGGCATCTACAATAGAATTTATGATCCATCTGGAGCTGCTTATGGATTGAATAACTACATCTATTCCCCTGACAGCACAAGTTATGGCGTCTATAGTTATATATATGATGGCACAGCAGGCTACGGTGCCTATAACCGTCTATACTCTATGAGCTCAACCGCCTATGGGACTAGAAACGCTGTGGAGTATAGTGCTGGAACATCATACGGCTCTGAGAATTATATGTATCAAAATTCGGGTACTAGCTACGGTGTGAGAAACTACATCTATACTACTGGTACGGCCACTAACTATGGCGTAGATAATTATGTTTATGGACGAGGTTATTACCAATACGGAACGCGTAGCACAGCCAATAACTACTACACGGGCTCATATGGATATGCATACGGTTCCTACAACACATCTGTCCGATCTGGCGGCACATATGGCTACGCTCTCGGATCATATAACCAAGGTACTCGACAGAGCGGCAATTATGGTTATGCATATGGATCAAGCAACAGGGCCAACAACTATAGCTATGCCGGTTATGCATATGGAGCATACAACTACGCATACACCAATCAGCAATACGGCCGTCCATATGGATCATATAATTACGCATATGGTGGAGGAGCCAACGATTACGTATATGGATCGTACCATTACGGGACTGGTGGTAATTCCGGAAATTATGCCTTATACTCTGCTGGATATGCATACATAAGCAGTGGTTACTGGGGGTCTGACCGAAAATTGAAGAAGAACATTCGCGACTATGAAGGTGCTATTAATGACATCATGAACTTACGGCCGCGAGAGTATGATTGTCGAGTGGATGAGTTTCCCACTCTTGGTCTTCCTACTGAGCCACAGCTTGGTTTAATTGCACAGGAATTGGAAGAGGTGTTTCCTGAATTAATCAAAGAAACGCACAACCCAAAACAAGTTGTTCCAGAATCAGCTGCAAGGGAACAAGGCCTTGACTATAAGGTAATTATGGAGGCCGTCTACGATGATGAAGGGACGCTTCAGGCCGAGGCCACAGTTGAAGTTGGAGAGGAGTTCGACTTCAAAGCTGTAAACTATATTGGCTTAGTTCCTGTTCTTATCAAGGGTATTCAAGAGCAGCAAGCAATGATTGAAGCACTTGAAGCTCGAATTGAAGAACTTGAGTCTGAATAATCATCAAAACCAAAAATGATTATGAAATCAATTAAAATAACAAGCCTTGCCATACTCTTCGCCTTTGCGGGTCTAGAGGGGCACAGCCAGGACCTTCAGGTTATTGGAAGCGCAGGATCCGAAGCCATGAGCAGCGGTGGATCCCTAGCCTACACTGTAGGCGAGGTCGTTGTCTCCAGCTCCACAAATGCTGAAGGTACATTGACCCAAGGTTACCATCAAGGTTTCCTAACCCCAACCGCTATAGATGAAATTCCTGCTGATTTGGAATTAAGTCTGTATCCCAACCCAGCCTCAGACTGCATTATCATTGAATCAAAGTCGCTACAAGATTTTGAAGAAATCCAAATGTTTGATATGTCTGGAAAGCTCATTTGGAATGCCTCTGGAAATGGAGCGGTTGATAATCGGATAACCGTGAATTTTCAAAACCGGGCGGCCGGCAACTACATTATCAAGCTGATCGATTCGGATAAGAGTCAATCATTTTCATACAGTGTGATAAAAACACATTGACCCATTATCACCACTAACAGAAGCCCTATCTTTTTTGGATGGGGCTTTTTTTTGCGCGCTTATCACCTGAACTTTGCAGTTCAGCACAAAAGGAACAGAAACTTAAATCTGTGCGATAAATTCGGAGCTAGTTAGACAGTCGTAAGTTTACCCCACCGACTGGAACGAATATTTTCTCTAGGTTTTAAAATTCGATTCTAACCCTATCTTTAGTAAGCCCCAATTAGCGTTGGGGCTTTTTTATTCCCCATTTTTACAGCATGTTCAAACACTTCATACTCACATTGATTTTATGTATTATGGGATGGTCGGTTTCGAGCCAATCAAGCTATGAAAATGTCAAAATCTTTGAGCCTTCTAGCAATTTAAGCTATGCCCCTTGCGAGCCAAGCATCGCTATCAGTAAGTCAGATCCATCAAAAATGGTCGCGGGAGCAGTTCTTAAATACGTATCGATTTCATCCGACTCGGGTAAAACCTGGAAAACGGATCGGCTAAAATCTCGATTCGGAGTGTACGGTGATCCCTGTATAGTATCCGATATAGACGGTCGGTTTCACTATTTCCATTTAAGCGACCCTACAGGACTTGGATGGGGTAGTCCTTGGATTCTGGATCGTATTGTATGTCAAACCTCAAAGAGCAATGGCAAAAGATGGTCGCGGGGTTCGAGCATAGGCCTGAATAGACCCAAACAACAAGATAAAGAATGGGTGACTTATGACCCGGTTAGCGATCAACTCATCGCCACTTGGACCCAATTCGACAAATACAACGACCCGAGCCCAACATGCCATTCAAACATTTTAATGTCACAAAGCAAATCAGGAAAGAAATGGAGTGCCCCCGTACAAATAAACACCCGTTCAGGAAACTGCACGGACGATAGCAAGACAACAGAAGGCGCCACATCGGATGTGGACGAATTTGGAAACATTTATACTGCTTGGAGCATGGATGGAAAAATCGTATTCACCATTGCATATCACGATCGCGTAACTGGCTTGATCTCGGGTTATTCGGAGGAGAAAGTAGCAGTCGATTCAGGAGCAAATTGGGCATTTGAAGTTCCTGGTCTTGGCCGTGCAAATGGAATGCCGATTATAAAATGCGATCGATCTGGAGGGCCAAACAATGGTACCCTATATATCAACTGGTGTGATCAAAGAAATGGAAAAGACGATACCGACGTCTGGTTGGTTTCTTCAAAAGATGAGGGACGATCATGGAGCGTTCCCATTCGAGTAAATGATGACCCGAAAGGCCGACATCAGTTTTTTACTTGGATGGACCTAGATCAAGGCACAGGACGTTTACACTTCGTCTTTTACGACCGTCGCAATCACTCAACAAATCTGACGGATGTCTATTACGCACGTTCAGCTGATTTGACGAACTCGACTTTCGAAAACATCAGAATAAGCGACACTCCTTTTGATCCTTCTTCTGCACGATTCTTTGGAGATTACAATAACATCTCCGTGTTTAACGGGGTGGTTCGGCCTATTTGGACACGCTTCGAAAATGACCAGCAAAGTATTTGGACCGCGATCATCAACGAGTAAATCATTTCAAACTTTAATTACTTTCGCGCTTCAGTTCAAAATGCCCGGGTGGCGGAACTGGTAGACGCGCTGGATTCAAAATCCAGTTCAGGCAACTGAGTGCGGGTTCGATTCCCGCCCCGGGTACAAAAAAGGCTCTCAATAATTGAGAGCCTTTTTTCATTTTATAGTTAGATGTTTTGTGCCTTACTCTACGGAAGCACACTCCCAGCCAATAGCTTCTAATTTTATGGATTCTGCCTCAACATCTACCGTCTTTCCGCACTCTTCCCTGCTATCGGTAGAAGCAACTGTTGATGACCATGTACAACTAGCAGATTGCGTGCAAGCCTCTTCAAGCGCTTTTTCCTCCGTATATGAAATATCTGGGTGTGAGGTCGGAATCCCAAGGCACGTGCATTCCCCATCAAAAATATCGGTAGTACAAGTTGTACATTTTTCGCAGCCGTAAAATCCAGTAATTAGGATGGTTAGAAGAATTAGTTTTAATGATCGCATAGGTTTTGATTTTATTAGATTAGGATAAACATACATCTTCTTTGATTGTGGGCTGGTTTCAAAATCGGGGGCAGACAGAGGATTTGCAATGTATTATCGCGTTGTCAACTCACTCATTTAGTTACATTTGCACCCCTTTTTCAGGTAAAAAACTATGTCTCATCAGGTCAAAATTTGCGCAGGAACATCAACCATTGCTTTAGGAGAGCGGATAGCTTCGAGCTATGGGCTGAACTTAGCGCACGTCAATATTCTACGCTTCAGTGATGGAGAATTCCAACCGTCTTTTGAAGAAACAGTGCGTGGGGCGGATGTGTTCATTATTCAGAGCACCACCCCGCCTGCCGACAACTTGATGGAATTATTGCAGATGGTGGATGCTGCGAAGCGCGCTTCTGCAAAAAACATTATCGCTGTAATGCCATATTACGGTTATGCCCGACAAGACCGAAAAGACAAGCCAAGAGTATCCATTGGATCAAAGCTCGTGGCAAACTTGCTGATGGCTGCCGGTGTGACTCGTGTAATGACAATGGATCTTCACGCGGATCAGATTCAAGGATTCTTTGAAGTTCCTGTTGATCATTTATTCGCTTCGAGCATTTTCTTACCCTACTTGATCGAACTAAACCTTCCAAACTTGGTAATGGCAGCGCCAGATACTGGAGGCACCAAGAGGGCGAACGCCTATGCAAAGCACTTGAACTGCGACTTGGCAATCTGTTATAAGCAACGAAAGGTTGCTAATGAAGTAGCATCCATGACGGTCATTGGAGATGTCAAGGGCAAGGATGTAGTTATCGTTGACGACCTTATCGATACAGCTGGCACATTATCCAAATCGGCCGAAATGATGATGGAACATGGAGCCAACTCCGTTCGAGCCATGATCACACATGGTGTGCTCAGTGGTCCTGCATATCAGCGCATTAACGACTCAGCGTTAACTGAACTGGTAATAACAGACACAATTCCATTAAAGGAACCTGTAGATAAAATTAAAGTACTTAGCGTGGCAGATTTATTTGCGAGCACCATGCGAAGTGTAGTAAGTTATGAATCAATCAGCTCGCAATTCATTATTTAATCATAAGCACGAATCGATATGAAAACGATCGAAATTAACGGACATCTACGAGAGTCATTAGGCACAAAAAACGCCAAACAATTGCGTAGAGAAGGTCAAGTTCCATGTGTAGTTTATGGAGGTGAAAAAAACACTCACTTCTATGCTGACGAAAGAGAACTCAACAAATTAATTTACACCCCAAACGTCTATCAAGTTTTGCTTGATATCGACGGAACCAAGGTGAACGCGGTAATGAGAAACCCCGAGTTTCACCCCGTAAAAGACAATCTTTTACATCTCGATTTTATCGAGGTGTTGAGTGGAAAGCCTACAACCATGCGGATTCCGCTCACCTTATCTGGCGCTTCTATCGGAGTTAAAAATGGCGGTGTGCTAAGACACAATGCTAAGAAGCTACTTGTGCGAGGTGTAATTGAGAATATTCCTGATGAGATCGCAATCGATATCACAGACATGAAAATTGGAACCTCGAAAAAAGTAGGTGAAATCGACATTAAAGATCTTGAAGTTCTTGAGTCAAGCAACCGAGTAGTTGTGGCAATTAAGACATCTAGAAAAGCAATTGTTGAAGAAGAAGTTGAAGGTGAAGAAGGCGCTGAAGGTGAAGAGGCTACTGCTGAAGGCGATGATGCTGCTGCCGAAGCTCCTGCGGAAGCTTAATATATACTATGAAGTATTTGATTGTTGGACTCGGGAATCCTGGACCGGATTATATAGAAACTCGACACAACATTGGATTTAAAACATTGGACGCACTCGCAAGTGCGTCCAATGTTGTTTTTACCCCAGCCAGATATGGTGATAAGGCCGAGCTGAAACACAAGGGAAGAACCTACATTCTTATAAAACCTTCAACGTTTATGAACCTAAGCGGCAAGGCAGTGAACTACTGGATGCAGGAAGAGAAAATTCCAGCAGATCGATTGATGATTATCACCGACGATTTAGCCCTCCCTTTTGGCAAGATTCGCATTCGCGCTAAGGGCAGTGATGGCGGGCACAATGGACTAAAGAGTGTTCAGGAAGTTCTCGGTCACAATCAATATCCTCGACTTCGCTTTGGAGTCGGATCTGATTTTAGCAGTGGCCAACAAGTACACTATGTGTTGTCTCCCTGGGCTACCGAAGAATCTGAAGCACTACCTGGCCGACTTTCCATTACCTCAGATGCTATCCTCTCATTTGGATCCATTGGACTGGAAAGAACTATGAACTTTTTTAATAACAAATGACGTTTCGAGCATCCTTTTGCTTCTTTATGCGTCAAAAAGGGTGTTGTGAATTCTTAAGTCGAGAGTTATAACTTTGAATAACAAATAAGTAAGTAATGAAAAAACTCATCCTGATACTTTCAATGATCACTTTTGGACTGGGATCATTCGCGCAAGCCCCCACCTATGTATATGTTGAAACAGCTGTTGAAGGCAACGAGACTGTACGAACATTCCATGTAGAAGATAACTATTGCCAAGCGCTCATTGATCAATTCACTGCAGACTATGGCATGCCTGAAGGCGCAGGAACAGGTAATTTGAAGTGGAAAAACGTAGACATAACCGGGATTGGCACAAACTTGACCATACAAGCCAATGACGGAGCTCGAATTTTTGATGGCACCAATTGGTCGCATAGCACTTTTCTAAATGGGCCAGATATGATGGCGAAGCTCAGTGCAGATCCTGCCAGAGCAAGAAGAATGTACATCACCATTAAGAAGGGCGGAAAAAACAAAGTCAATTCCACTGAAAAGGAAACCACGTTTGTGAGTATGGCCGAAGCAATAATGTTGGCAGAGTAAGTGATTTAGTCGACCTTCGATCTCGACAGAATCGAGTGGGATACAGAATACGACATTTAAAGATTAAGGCGCTAACCATTTTTTCAAGATGGTTCAGCGCCTTTCCTTTTTACATACAGGGTAGAATGGATATTGATCGACGTTCCATTTGGTATGACCATGCCTTTAATAAAACATATGGTGGCTTCTTTCCATCGGACCGAAAGACTCCCCACAAGGTAAGCTTACAACCACATGATTCCGTAAGAGAAGACATGCTTCACCTGATTTGCCGGAGCATCTCTGATCGGTCAGTCGATGGAGCGCTTGCCGAACTAGGTGTGTTTCAAGGTGAAACCGCCAAACTCCTTCACAACTACTTTCCCAAGCGTCGATTTTTTCTCATCGACACCTTCGACGGCTTTCACGAAACGGACGTGCAGCATGAATCCCGAGAGATGGGAGTTCAAACTACGGTGGACCACTTTTCGGAAACAAGCGAATCACGCGTGCTTCGCACAATAAACCCATCTACTGATAATCTAGAAATCATAAAAGGCTACTTCCCTGACAGCATTACGCCGAGTTTGAGCGAGAGTCGATTTGCGCTGGTGCATCTTGATGCTGATTTGTACAATCCTACAAAAGCGGGCTTGGCATTTTTCTATCCCCGTCTCAATCCGGGCGGAATATTGGTTATTCATGATTTCAATGCCTGGCCAGGGGTGCGTAAGGCTGTACTTGAGTATTGTGAATCGGAGAAGTTAATTCCGCTACCCATGCCAGACAAAAGTGGCTCATGTGTCATCATCAAGCCCATTGGATGAAACTAATTTTCGATCCTGATACGCTGAACTCTCTTGTAAATAGAATAGACAACCTTAATGCTAGTTCAAATCCGCTATGGGGCAAAATGTCTGTAAATCAGATGCTAGCACACTGCAGCCTTACATTTGAATACAACAATGGTCAGCGCCAAGCCAAGGTTCGTCCTATACTGCGGTTCTTGCTTAGACCAACGATGCGAAAAACAATCCTAAGTAAGAAGCCCTACAAGAAAAATGGCCCGACGGCACCGTATTTTAAAGTTCCAAACCCGGAGTCGTTCGAACTAGAAAAGACACGATTGATCACTAATCTTACGCAGTATTCCAAGAATGGCCCACCCAAAGCCGAAGCCATAGAACACGTTTGGCTGGGGCATCTTTCAGCCGAAGATTGGAGCTGGCTGATGTTTAAGCACCTTAATCACCACCTAGAGCAATTCAATGTATGATGGAAGTTATCTCGATTGCAGACAAGCTTAAAAAAATCTCAACCCATTGGGAGCCTAAAATCATTGCCGAGTTAAATGGTCAGCATGTAAAGCTGGCCAAGCTTAAGGGCGAATTTGTTTGGCATTCTCACGAACATGAGGACGAACTTTTCATGGTCGTTTCAGGCATATTGGATATCCATTTTCGCGATTCAATAAGAACAGTAACCGCTGGAGAAATCATTGTTATTCCTAAAGGTATAGATCACAAACCGGTCGCTGTCGACGAGGTTAGCGTTCTTCTCTTTGAGCCCAGCACCACAATAAATACAGGCGATAGTGATGATTTCAATCTAAGGCGTGAAGACCTTGACCGAATCTAAAAGCTGTATTTCACCGTTGCCATAAAATTCCTTCCAGACGCCGAAATCCCTGACGAATATGGTCGATAGCGCAAATCAAAAAGATTCTCGATCCCCGCTGTGAGCATGAAATTTTGTTTGACTTGGTAGGATGCGCGACAATTAAAAATATACCAGGCCGGCGTATATGGATTCCCATCTCCATCCTTTGCATACAGATAGCCTTTGTTTCGTTCCGATGGCGCCAAGTCGTTATAACTTACCTTGGCGTTGTACCTAAAGGAAATTTGCGCGCGCACTCGCTTGAATTGATAATTTATCCTGGCGACACCAAACATAGGAGGTGCGTGCCTGAGCGGTGCGACGGTTCCATCCGCTAATTCCTCTTCCCCTTTCTGATAATTAAACGTTGACGCAAGGCTCAAACCCTTGACTATTTTATACTCCGCGCCCAATTGAATACCAAACACCTGTGCATTTGCTGCATTTTGAATGGATTGAACCTGACTCAATTCTCCACCGAAAAAAACACTGTCCATTCCATTTAGGGTGGTGTTTCTTCTAACCATGGCCCGGTTCAAGTATGTGTAATATACCGTGGTTTCGAGCTTTAGAAACTCCTTAAAAATCTTGATCATTCCAACCTCTCCGTTGTATGCATATTCAGCCTGCAAATCTGCATTTGGAATAACCACCGAGCCGGGTTCTGAATCAAACGTTTTACCAACATCATCCACATTTGGGGCTCGAAAACCCGTTGACCCATTGATGTTAAACTGGAGCTTATCCGTTGGTTTATAGGCAAATCCAACCGATCCATTTAATGCGCCCAGTGCCAATGCGACTGATGTCACCGGAATGGATAGAAACGTTGTATCAATTTCGGAGTTAATCTGAGTCAGACTATAGCGAGCTCCACTCAAAATGGTCAGTTTTCTGTTCACGCGAAACCGATCGGAAACGTACACGGAATTGGAAAACCAAGTAGACCCGCTTGGGTATCTTGTTTGACTAAGTGCATTATTTCCAGATTGAACATTCTGAATAGACGCCCTAGAGTCGACCAAATTAAAGACTGACTCCAATCCATAGAACAGCTCGTGACGCTTACCAAGATCTTGTTCAAAATCCACATTCAATGAAGGTGCATAAACTCGTTCGACTCTATTATTTCGATACAATGAACCAAAATCGCGATCGTTTCGACTTTCCTTAAAGCTTTGATAGGCCGCAGTAATGTTCATCTTATCATAAATCTTGTTTTTTGATGTGTTCGATACGCGAACCGAATGCATCATCCACTCCTGTGGCCCGTAATACCATTCAGCTGAATGCAATGTATCTCCACGGTACCGTATCAATCGATCATACCTTCCAAAATCAGAGGTCGTTGAATACCTTCCGCTATATGTGATGTCCCAAAATTCATTGGGTTGATACCGGACTTTTTGTAGCAGTTGATATTGGCTGAAGGCAGTTGAAATTTGCTTCCTTCCATTCTGATTTAAGGTCATCACATCTGAACCATCCACCGTTTCGGCATAATCAGTTCGCAGATAATCCGCCGGGCCATTTGAGCCCATCATCAAATCATCATAATTCGAATAAGAAAGGCTCGTGACAAACGCCCATTTTTCACCCCCTATGTTAAAGTCGATATGGCCCGTTTGTTCAGAATTGGCGCTGGAATATCGGACCAATGCATTTCCACCAACTACGGGCTCCATGCCTTGACTAAACGTTGGCTCAATGGTATAAAAACTCATTACTCCACCGATTGCATCACTCCCGTAAATCACCGACCCAGGCCCAAAAACCACTTCTGTATTTTCTACACTCAGCGGATCAATGGAGATTACGTTTTGAACGTTGCCGCCTCGAAAAATTGCATTATTCATGCGGACTCCATCCACACTTATCATAACCCGATTTGTTGCAAACCCACGAATCATGGGGCTTCCACCACCTAGCTGGCTTTTTTGAACATACACCTCACCGGTCGACTCCAATAAGTCTGCTGCGGTTTGAGGATTTTCAAAGTATATGTGTTCCCGACCAACCGAGATTATTTTGCTGGGAATGTCGCGCTTCGCTTGTTTCCATCGGGATGCACTCACGGTAATGCCGTCAAGGTCAAATTCTCCTCGTAGCATGATCAATTCATTGTTTTCGAGCTTTTTAACCTCAGAATATGATAAAACAAGTTCCTCATGTCCGAGTTCTTGGAAAACAATGCTGTCGCTGCCAGAGAATGTGCTGAGATCAAGTTGACCCTTTCTATCCGAAATTGTAAATGCTTTCGGGTTCCAGCTAATCGCTGTGACTAGGTCAATTGGTTGACGCGAAATATCATCCTTTACGATTATTATTTGCGCTTGAGCTGTAAGGCAAAATAGAGAAATCGATAGGGCAAAAAGCTTTTTCATCGGGCTTGAGTGACTCGCATATTCAAGCAATAATCACACCGCAAACCTAGGCGCGCAATCCCTTATACAAATACTCGCTGAGCTGATCAATCGGAATACGTTCTTGGGTCATAGTATCGCGTTCACGTATTGTCACCATTTGGTCTTCCAATGTTTGATGATCGACAGTAATAGCGTAAGGCGTGCCTATTGCATCCTGCCTTCTATACCGCCTTCCGATAGCATCCTTTTCATCGTATTGACACATATATTCCATCTTTAATGAATCAATGATGGCGCGGGCTTTATCGGGCAATCCGTCTTTTTTCACCAATGGCAATATTGCCACTTGATATGGCGCTAGGACCTTTGGCAACCTAAGCACCATGCGTTCTGAACCATCCTCCAAGGTCTCAGTTTGGAGCGCCGAGCACAGCGTTGCTAAAAACATGCGATCCAATCCGATACTTGTCTCCACCACATATGGAACATAGTGTTCGTTGGTTTCTGGGTCGAAATACTGAAGCTTTTTACCGCTGTGCTTCTCATGCTGTTTTAGGTCAAAGTCTGTCCTTGAATGAATTCCTTCCAGTTCTTTGAAGCCGAATGGGAAATTGAACTCTATGTCTGCCGCGGCATTGGCATAGTGCGCCATTTTTAGATGATCGTGAAACCGATATTCGGTCTCTGCTATACCTAAACCCAAATGCCACTCTAGTCTTTTTGCCTTCCAGTGTTCGTACCATTCCATCTCAGTCCCAGGCTTCACGAAAAACTGCATTTCCATTTGCTCGAACTCGCGCATTCTAAATATGAATTGTCGTGCAACAATCTCATTTCTAAACGCTTTACCTATTTGAGCGATGCCAAATGGCAGCTTCATTCGACCGGTTTTCTGAACATTGAGGTAGTTCACAAAGATTCCCTGCGCCGTTTCTGGGCGTAAATAGATGGTGTTCGCGCCCTCAGCTATAGACCCCATTTCAGTACTAAACATTAGGTTAAACTGCCTCACATCCGTCCAGTTCCTAGAGCCACCGACCGGATCAACAATTTCTTCATCTATAATAAGCTGCTTAAAATCTTCCAAATCCCCTTCGTCGAGACAACGCTTCATACGCGCCTCTATCGACTCGATCTTCTCCTTATATCCAGCTACCCTTGGGTTTGTTTGCGCAAACATTTCAGCATCGAAAGATTCCCCAAATCGTTTGGCGGCCTTTTTAATCTCCTTGGCAATTTTACCTTCAATCTTGGCGATATGATCTTCCACTAAAACATCTGCCCGATAGCGCTTCTTGCTGTCCTTGTTGTCGATTAAAGGGTCATTAAAAGCATCAACATGACCAGATGCTTTCCAGATAGTTGGATGCATGAAAATTGCCGTATCGATCCCAACAATGTTCTCGTGCATTTGCACCATGCTCTTCCACCAGTACTTTTTAATATTATTCTTGAGTTCCGCGCCCAATTGTCCATAATCATAAACAGCACTTAGTCCATCGTAAATCTCGCTTGATTGGAACACGAAGCCATACTCCTTCGCATGACTAATAACGCTCTTAAACTTATCCTCCTGATTCATGCCGCAAATGTATCAAGGCGAGTGGCTGATAATTACAATCCCATGGAAATAATCTGAGCTGTGTTATAGCTCAAACATTTACCAATTTTTACACTCTCTTCGCTCTTAGTCATTCATCAAATATTTGATTGTAAATACCCGACATTCCTCTTGGCTTTTAACTAGGTTTATCGCACCCAAAATTCACGGGTGAATAACCGCTATTCTCTAGGATATGATTCAAATAAAGGACCAACTAGTTTCGTTGGAAGTGCTCCAAAATGAATTTGTTTGCAACATTGGAAAATGCAAAGGAGCGTGCTGTGTAGAAGGCGATTCTGGCGCACCACTTGAGGAGGATGAAGCACAGTTATTGGAAGAAGAACTCGAAACGATAAAGCCATTTCTGAGCGCAAAGGGTCTAGGAGCGATTTCGAATCAAGGCCCGCATATGATCGATCGAGATGGAGATCAAGTGACTCCATTAATCGATGGTAAAGAATGCGCCTACACCGTCTTTACAAAATCGGGCACCGCGCAATGCGGCATCGAACTGGCGTGGAATCAGGGCCAGACTACATTTCGGAAACCCATTTCATGTCATCTATACCCAATACGAACAAAGCGCTACTCAACATTTGAAGCCGTGAACTATGAACGTTGGCAAATTTGTTCGGACGCATGTGCCCTTGGTGAAGAACTCAAAGTTCCTGTCTTCAAATTTTTAAAAGAGCCGCTCATTCGTAAATATGGGGAAGAATGGTTTGAGGCACTCGAGGCCGCAAATCTTGAGCTAAAAAAAATGGAACAGAAGAATGACCTGACCAAATGATTTTGGTTAACCAAGGTCAAATTAACAAGGTCAAATTACCTTACCTCCTATTAACATTGGGATAGGGTTGAAGAAATTAATTTGTAAACAACTGACCATTTTTAGGAGTGTTCAAAAAGTCGACCAATTGTCAATAAAAATGGTTTGACTCGGGGGCCTTTTTTCCCAAGTTTTGTTGGGCAATAAAATAGGGACAGAGAATTCACTTTTGACCCTAATTAAAGCACTTTCAGCTTTTACCCTATTGTAGATCAGATAGTTACGGAAGTCGCCGCTTTAGGCGACGTGGAAATAGAATCTCATTCCATTCGATTAAATGACTGATAAACAGGCAATAGAAGCTGAGAAATATTTGGACGAACAGGTCAATCACATTGTGTGGTTGATGAAATATAAAACGAGAAAGACACTATCCTAATGCAAGAAGAACCCATTCTAAAAGAAGACGCCAAACGCTTCGTATTATTTCCAATTCAACACGATGACATTTGGAGTTTTTACAAAAAATCAGAAGCAAGTTTTTGGACTGCCGAAGAAATTGACCTCGGTCCTGATTTGTATGATTGGGAGCATAAACTGAATGACGATGAGCAGTTCTTCATCAAACATGTTCTAGCGTTTTTCGCAGCAAGCGATGGGATTGTAAATGAAAATCTAGCCGAGAACTTCGTGTCAGAAGTTCAGTATACAGAGGCCAAGTTCTTCTATGGATTTCAGATCGCAATGGAGAACATTCACAGCGAGACGTATTCCCTATTAATCGACACATACATTAAGGATAATGTCGAAAAGAACAAGCTATTTAACGCAATTGACACCATGGACTGCGTTAAAAAGAAAGCCGACTGGGCCCTTAACTGGATCGACAATGGATCGTTTGCTGAGCGTCTTATTGCATTCGCTGCAGTTGAAGGAATTTTCTTCTCTGGATCCTTTTGCTCCATCTTTTGGTTGAAAAAGCGCGGTTTAATGCCAGGCCTTTCATTTAGCAATGAGCTTATCTCAAGAGATGAAGGAATGCATTGTGACTTTGCTTGCATGATCTACAACGATCACCTTGTCAATAAACTTCCGAAGGAAACTGTTACTAAGATTATCACTGATGCCGTGGATATAGAAAAGGAATTTGTGACGGAGTCACTTCCTGTCTCTCTCATTGGCATGAACGCAAAACTAATGCAGCAATACATTGAGTTCGTTGCTGACAGACTATTGTCTGAATTGCGTTGTGATAAAGTATACAACTCCGAAAACCCGTTTGATTTCATGGAGATGATCAGCCTCCAAGGAAAAACAAACTTTTTTGAAAAACGCGTTGCTGAATATCAAAAAGCCGGTGTTGCCTCCGGAAACGAATCACAAGTCTTCAAGCTAGACGAAGACTTTTAATAATACCTACCTAACCTTTAACCAAAAAACTCCAGACACATGTTTGTACTAAAACGAGATGGCCGAAGCGAAGCGGTGAAATTTGACAAAATCACCGGTCGAATCAAAAAACTCTGTTATGGATTGCACCCGAGCGTGGATCCAGTAAAGATTTCCATGAAGGTCATTGAAGGAATTTACGATGGTGTAACAACCACTGTACTTGACAACTTAGCTGCTGAAACGGCTGCTTCTCTGACCACCACACACCCTGATTACGCATTGCTTGCATCCCGCATAGCAGTATCAAACCTTCATAAAAACACGGAAAAATCCTTTTCTGCTACTATGGAGGCGATGTATACTTACATCGACCCAAAAACTTCAAAAGAAGCGCCTCTTTTAGCGGATGATGTCTATAAGATCATCGTTGATAACGCGGAGCAGCTTGACAGCACGATCATCTACGACCGAGACTTTGGTTATGATTATTTCGGCTTCAAAACGCTTGAGCGATCTTATCTCTTAAAGATCAACGGCGAAGTAGCTGAACGGCCACAGCACATGTTGATGCGTGTTGCAATAGGCATTCACAAAGACGACATCGATGCGGCAATTGAAACATACGACTTAATGTCTGAGCGGTGGTTTACACACGCTACACCAACGCTTTTTAATGCAGGCACACCTAAACCACAAATGTCTAGCTGTTTTCTTTTAACCACAAAAGACGATAGCATCAGCGGTATTTACGACACGCTTACGCAGTGTGCGAAAATCTCTCAGTCCGCTGGAGGAATTGGATTAGCTATTCACAACATTAGAGCTACTGGTTCATATATCAGAGGTACAAATGGAACAAGCAACGGCATTGTTCCTATGCTGCGTGTTTTCAATGACACCGCCCGATATGTTGATCAAGGTGGAGGAAAACGCAAAGGATCTTTCGCAATCTATCTCGAGCCTTGGCACGCAGACGTATTTGACTTTTTAGATTTAAAGAAAAATCACGGTAAGGAAGAGCAGCGTGCGCGCGACTTATTCTACGCAATGTGGACTCCAGACCTTTTCATGAAACGAGTAGAAGAAGGCGGTGATTGGTCACTAATGTGTCCAGATGAGTGCCCAGGCCTATCTGATTGCTGGGGTGAGGAGTTTGAAAAGCTTTACACCAAATACGAGAAAGAAGGAAAGGTTAAGAAGACCATCAAAGCACAAGAGCTTTGGTTTAAGATTCTCGAGTCTCAAATTGAAACTGGCACTCCATATATGTTGTACAAGGATGCTGCAAATTCAAAGTCGAATCAGCAAAACCTTGGAACCATCAAATCTTCTAATCTCTGTACGGAGATTATGGAATACACAGCACCAGATGAAGTTGCTGTTTGCAACTTAGCTTCTCTTGCTTTACCAAAATATGTAACCGACGGCAAGTTTGATCACGACAAGCTGTTCGAGATCACCTACGTTGCTACGAAAAACCTGAATAAGATTATCGATCGAAACTACTATCCAGTAGCAGAGGCGAAAAACTCAAACTTCAGACACAGACCAATCGGTTTAGGTGTACAAGGGTTGGCCGACGCGTTTATTTTGATGCGTTACCCATTTGACTCACCTGAAGCCAAGCAATTGAACAAGGACATTTTCGAGACAATCTATTATGCTGCACTGACAGCATCAAAAGATTTATCGAAAGAACACGGCGCATACGAATCGTATGAAGGCTCTCCTATTTCGCAAGGAAAATTTCAGTTCGACCTTTGGAATGTAGAACCAGGGAAGCGCTGGGAGTGGGACGTATTACGTGAAGAGATTCAAGAGCACGGTGTGCGCAATTCGCTCTTACTCGCCCCAATGCCTACAGCATCTACAAGTCAGATTCTAGGTAACAATGAGTGTATTGAACCTTATACTTCTAACATCTATAGCCGACGAACATTGAGCGGTGAGTTTGCAGTGGTAAACAAGCACCTAATGCGTGACCTTGTGAAGCTTGGATTATGGAATGACAACCTTAAGAATAAGCTCATTTCTGCGAATGGCTCTGTCCAAGAGATAGACGAAGTACCTGACAACCTTAAAGAACTTTACAAGACTGCTTGGGAAATTAGCCAGAAGGTCATTATCGAAATGAGTGCCGATCGGGGAGCATATATTGATCAAAGCCAATCGCTGAACATCTTCATGGAGAACGCGAATTTTGCCAAACTCACCTCAATGCATTTCTACGGATGGAAGGCTGGCCTTAAAACAGGCATGTACTATTTGCGAACGAAGGCGGCGCGAGATGCCATCAAGTTTACCATAGATAAAGCCCAGTTGGAAGAGCCAACCGAAAAGGCAGCAACTGAAGAAGACGTCGAGCTAGTAAGCGTTGAGCAACGTGAAGCGGAAATCACTTGTTCGATTGATAACCCAGACGATTGTGAAATGTGCGGCAGTTAAATATTGATCCCGCAAGTAAAGGTTAGATGCGTTCTTACTTTTTTATGACGAAAAGTAAAGCCTACATTCTTTGTTTCCCTGCCCTTTTTCGAATACCTATAGTGCCGTTAAAACTCCTCTCCGACATGGCCAATAATATGTCCCAGTATCTGCTAAGCACATCTCTAACAGAAGTTTTTACAGGGACAAGAATTCTAATTAACGCAACAACCTCTGGAAATAGAAATTAGTCTCTAAGTTGCCCCCCTCATAATGAATTTCTTCGTTCTTAGGTTTAAAGCGTTCCAAAATTTATTTTTGCTTTGCACAGTCACCTTTTTAAAGAAATCATTCATAATAAATTTCTTGCAATTAAACTTAGGCATAAGCCTTACCCCTAAATGGAATTAATCTCAAGATATAACCATGCAAGTAAAATCGCCTTCATCTGTCTTGTTTTTTTTATTCAATCCTACGACACTCTCTCACAGCTTCAAATGCAAATTCCACCTCAGGCTAGCGTCTATTCAGGAGCTACCCGAGGCTACTGGTTTGAAGCTCCCGCAGATTTCACAATAGTTGGGCTTCGCGTTCCGACAGATGCCTCATCCGCCAGTCAAAATATTGCTGTAGTCCGGTTTAATGGCGGGGCACCTCCATTGTATAGTTCAACCACTAATAATTTCACCATCCTCGCCCTTTATCAGGCTGTTCAAGGGAACTCAATAATCTCGGTGAATCTGCCGATTTCAGACGGCGACTATATTGGCGTGCTCGGTTCGCGGGGGGGCAACTCCACAAATTCCTACGGAGCAAATAACTATTCAACAAATATTGGCGGTTATCCCGTAACTCTAGGAAGACTTGGCATGCAATACGATTTACAATCAACGAGCCCAATAAATTTATGGCGCGAAAATTCGGCCTACATAGGCCGGGTGGAATTATATTATTCAACTGCAGGTATTATTGCGCAAGACAGCATCATAGCGTGTAATGTTGATAGCACCCAACTTAGTCCAGATTCTAGTTGGAGCAGCTATGCCTGGAGCACGGGTGATACCACGCAAACCACTTATGTTTCCAACTCAGGCCTTTATTACCTTACGGTTACAGATATGTCTAGCAATCTCTGGACGGACTCAGTTTATGTTAATATTAGCAATCCCGTTGCGCAGGCATCGATTATTCCGACGGATTGCGAATCAACAGCCAATGGAGTCATCACCGCTTCTGGGTTTGGAGGACACGAACCCTATCAATATGTCTGGAGCACCGGCAGTACATCCGCAAGTATTAACACCTTAGAAACTGGACTTTATAGTCTCACGATCACGGATATCTTAGGCTGTCAAAATGATAATCTATTTATCTTATCAGCCTTAGATACAATCCCCCCTTCCATCTCAACACAAAATATTAGCGTTTATCTTGACGCTAATGGGGAGGCAAGCATCACCGCTTCTCAAATAAATAATGGAAGTACTGATAACTGCGGAATTGACTCTTTTGCTATTAACTTCAGCGCATTCGATTGTGACGACGCTGGAGTCAATGTGGTGACTTTAACCGCCTGGGATACAACCGGAAATTCATCCTCTGCAGCTTCTAACGTCACGGTATTAGATACAATTCACCCTTCCGTTTCAACACAAAATATTAACGTTTACCTTGACGCTAACGGGGAGGCAAATATCACCGCTTCTCAAATAAATAATGGAAGCGCTGACAACTGCGGAATTGACTCCTTTGCCATTAGCTCTAATGCATTCAGTTGTGACGACGCTGGAGTCAATGTATTGACTCTCACCGCCTGGGACCTGAGTGGAAACTCATCCTCTGCAACAGCTAGTGTCACAGTATTAGATACAATCCCCCCTTCCATTTCAACGCAAAATATTAGCGTTTACCTTGACGCTAATGGGGAAGCAAACATCACCGCTTCTCAAATAAATAATGGAAGCGCTGATAACTGTGGAATTGATTCCTTTGCCATCAACCTCAATACATTCGATTGCTCAGATACAGGCCTTAATGTAGTGACCTTAATAGCATTTGATGCCAGCGGCAATGTATCTGACTCCGCAACGGCTAGCGCTAATATATTAGATACAATTCCTCCTTCCATTTCAACACAAAATATTAGCGTTTATCTTGACGCTAATGGGGAGGCAAGCATCACCGCTTCTCAAATAAATAATGGAAGCGCTGACAACTGCGGTATTGCCTCCTATTCTTTAAGCCTTGACACTTTTGATTGTGGTCATGTGGGGTCAAATACCATAACGCTTACGATTACTGATGTTCATGGAAATCAATCTAGCGATACAGCCACAGTCACCGTTCTCGACACAATTGCGCCTCAGGTATTCACGCAAAACGCCATCGTTTATTTAGATTCCAGTGGTCAATTCACCCTAAGTCCAGCGACCATTGACTCTGGGTCCTGGGATAGTTGTGGTATAGACTCTTCATGGATTAGTCAAACAAGCTTTGACTGCTCTGCGGTTGGAGACACCATAGCCGTTTCTCTCTTTGTTGAAGATGTTAGCGGCAATAGCTCACTTGACTCCTCCTTTGTCATAACACTAGACACTATTGCTCCAACAATATTGGTTCAAAATATTACCGTTGCGCTCGACTCCACGGGCAATGCTTCGATCGATACTTCGATGATTAATAATGGTTCGTGGGACGCTTGTGGAATTGACGCGATGTACTTGAGTCAATTAAACTTCGACTGTGGAGATGTTGGATCAAACACGGTGACCCTTTTTGTTCAGGACATTAATGGAAACATTGAGAGTGAATCTGCCACCGTTACCATATTAGATTCAATTGCCCCATCGATCATTATTCAAAGCTTGGTAGTCTACCTTGATTCGTTTGGACAAGCGGTGATTACCGCAGATTCAATGGACATCGGTTCTTGGGATAGTTGCGGTGTTGCTTCTATTTCAATTAGCGATACATCCTTCGACTGCGCGAACCATGGCGATACCATAACCATCATTTTTACAGCGACAGACGTTAATGGAAACCCCTCAATGGATAGCGCCTTTGTTTTGGTACTCGACACCTTGCCTCCCACAATTTTTGCAACTAACGACACCGTTTATTTAGATACGAGCGGTCTATTTATACTCGATTACAATGTGGTAGACACTGGCACCATGGATGCTTGCTCCATTGACTCCATGTACTTGAGTGATTCAACCTTTGATTGCTCAAGCGTAGACAGCACGGTAGACATATGGTATATAGCCGTTGACACCTTCGGAAACACCGATTCACTGCAAATTGGCATTACGGTTCTAGATACGATCAACCCAACAATCCAATGTTTGGATAGTATTGTTGTCAATAACGATTCTGGAGTATGTGGCGCAACCATATTCTTTGAGTGGCCAGAAGTGGATGATAATTGTTCCATTGACTCCCTTGTACAAATTGACACCACAGGTCTTGACAGCGGTATGGTCTTCCCTGTCGGAATTACACAATTGACATATGCCGTCTTCGATCAATCTGGGAACAGCGACACATGTTCCTTCATTATTGAAGTAATTGACATAGAAACTCCAACCTTGATCTGCGCTGCAGATACATCAATCTGTGATAGCATATTCACTTTTGCACTGCCAAACTACCTCGATAATTGTGCTGGATTAGACGTGATACAAATTGCTGGAATCGGCACTGGTTTGTTCTACCCAGTTGGAACAACCGTGAACACCTTTGCGGTCAGTGATTTATATGGAAATACGGACACCTGCTCATTTGAAGTGCTGCGCTATGATTACCCTTCTCAGGCTGAGGCGGGTCTTAACATTGAACTATGTGAAGCCACCTCAACTGATTTATCAGCAGGTATTCCTGCAATAGGAAGTGGATCCTGGTCCATTCTATCGGGAGCGGGTTCATTAACTGATTCATCATCCAACACTTCTGAAATTACCGGATTAGAAATTGGAACAGTGACGTTATTGTGGACCATTGAAAACGGTGTTTGCCCAGTCGAGAATGACACGCTGGAGGTTCTAAATCTTAGCAATGAAACGGAAATAAACGCCGGCCTTGATCAAGTCATCTGTGACACCAACTCGGCTGTCTTGAATGCAGTAGATCCAGCACTTGGGTTTGGAACATGGAGTCACGCAAATCCTGGAGTAATTCTCTCCGATAGCTCGGCATTTGGCTCAATAGCAACCAACTTAGCCATTGGAGACTATGAGTTTTATTGGACGGTTGAAAATGGTGTTTGTCCAGTTGGAACAGATACCGTTGCGATTACCATAAGCCCATACCCTTCCGTATTCGCATCAGAAGACACCTACATCTTCCCACCTTCAAGTGTGGAGATATCTGGAGCAAGTGATCTGAGCTCCACTTATCTGTGGTTCACTTCGAGCGGCGATAAGGTTGATTCAACAAGTAGCATCACAGTATCTCCTATCACTTCAACGACCTATATCGTGCGTGGCATCACCCCCGCGGGATGCTACACTCAAGACAGTGTTACGGTAGGTTTAAATGAAGCCTTAGACTTACCTACAGCATTCACTCCGGACAACGATGGCTACAATGATGCTTGGAACGTCAAAGAATTATCAAACTATCCAGATTGCAACGTGGCGATCTACAACCGTTGGGGAAATAAAATGTTTGAGTCTGACGGATATGAAATCCCTTGGGATGGAACCTTTAAAGGAGAGCAACTCCCAAGTGGAGCCTATTTCTTTGTCATTAATTTGAACATTGGAGAAATAGCCCCAATAACTGGATCTATTACAATAATAAGATGAGCAAACTATTGAACATAGCGGTTGCACTTGCACTCTTGATTGTGGGCATGTCGACCAACGCCTTCGGTCAGCAGGTGTATCAATTCAGTCAATATCAGCAGAATCTTTACATCCTCAATAGCGCGAGTGCAGGCGTTCACGACTATCTCGATGTGAACTTGAGCTATAGGCAACAGTGGGTGGGAATTGAAAACAGCCCCACTACATATTATGTAAGCGCAAATATTCCATTAGGTCAACGACTTGGAGTGCACCCAAAGGAATCATCGACAAGAATAAGTTCTCCAAATTCTTACAACTCCATTAAAAGAAACTCATTTCACGCAGTTGGCTTCTTTGCCGCGCAGGATGCTTATGGCCCATATGGCTTAAATATCATTAGTGCATCATACGCGTTTCACCTCCCTATCGCAGAAGAACTAACCATTAGTTTCTCACCAAATGTTTCGTTCAACTCCGTTTCGTTTGACCCAAATAAAGCAGTTGTCGAATTTTCAGGGGACCCCACTTATTCAAACTATTTGGGAACCAGAAACCAAAGCAGCCAATTAGATATAAATGTGGCTTTCTGGATGTATCACAGTCGCTACTTCATTGGGTATTCAAGCGACCAGTTAATTCAGGACAAGCTAAACTTGAGCAGTGAAGTCACCCTAGAGGATATTAAAGCGCACCACAACTTTATTGGCGGTTATAAGTTTCGTCTTAATCGTAATTTGGTTCTTACACCTAGTGTAATGGTCAAATATGTGAGTCAGGCACCGATTAATACTGATATTAACGTACGCCTTGATATCCAAGAACGATATTGGGCTGGCCTTACATACAGAACAAGCAATACACTATCCGGAATGGTTGGACTCTATCTTAGCAACACGCTGCGACTAGGTTACTCTTTCGATTTCACCATGTCCTCCATTCAAATGCAAAATGCAGGAAGTCACGAGGTGTTCTTAGGTCTCAATTTATTCAATAAGGAAAAATCCGTTTTTTGATGCAATACAGAGCATTAATTCTAATCCTTTTATCCATCGCCTGGCTGGGCGCCAAGGCCCAGATCGACTTTTCATTTGTTGAATCGGAGAAGCTGCAAGGCGATATCAACACGATTTACGAAGAAACTGCCCCCGTTTATAGTAGAACCAATCAAGTCCTTTACTTCACAAGATCACTTCATCCGGATAATATCGGAGGAAAAATTGGGGGCCAGGATATTTGGATGTCGCGAAACACAGAAGGTGTTTGGACTGCCCCAGAAAACGCCCTACAAACTTTAAATAATAAGGTCAACAACTCTGTGATTGGAATCTCTCGAAATGGAGACACGCTGTATCTGCTCAGTACTTATGAGAAAAAATTGAGCCTCCAACAGGGCTTTTCCTCATCCTCCATTGATGGAGACATTTGGAAGGAACCAATCAAACTTGATATTTCTGGCCTTAGCCACAAGAGTTTGTATTACAGTGGTTTTGTAGCCAACAATGGCAAGTACCTAATCATCTCTATGGATGGACGATCTTCTCTTGGAGAAGAGGACCTATATATCTCGATCAAGAAGGACGGGAAATGGTCTCGACCCATTTGGCTCGGTGACAGCATTAACTCTTCAGGATTCGAAATTTCACCATACATATATGACGATGGTAACACACTTGTCTTTGCCTCAAACGGTCATGGTGGGTTTGGTGACTGCGATATTTTTTACTCCCATAGGTTAGATAGTACGTGGCAAAACTGGTCGACACCAATAAATATGGGCCCCGTGATCAACTCTGATAGGTTCGATGCATACGCCTTCCCCGTTGGCAAAGACATGTATTATGCGTCGAATAAGGGCGACTCTTTAAGTAACATATATTCGGCCGAAAACGAGAGTTTTTACCGTACTGCTGACACCGTTCGTATTTCATTTCGCATGAATACCATGAAGCTTAAGGATGTGCACATGGATGTTTATGATCCTGATGGTAAGTCCGTAGGTCGATATGAGTCAGGCCACTCAGACGTAGTAAAAGTGCCAGACTTAAAACAAGGTCTTGATTACACGTTTACGCCGTCTCATGATGAGATCAATCTCGAACTGTTTTCTCCAGTAATTCTAAACGAACACCTCGAGCCCATCGAAGTATCGAATATGGTCGATGGATCAATGGAAATTAAGCCAAAATCCAAGGAAGCAAACAATTCAATGGAGGTGATTCCGCCTCCACCTTTTGTCCGGAGCATGTCCGGAATATTTGAACTAGACAACGTACCCGTTCGTGATGTTTTTTTAGCCCTTACCGACGAGCACGGTCTGCCAACACAATACTCAAGCACGGATGAATATGGAAGATTTGAATTTGGCGAAACGCCCGATTCCATAGACCTCTATATTCATACCATTACCGAACTGGAGTACCTCAAACAAAACGGAGTTGTTTACTACGCAGACTCAGTTGGCTTAAAGTTGTTTCGAGCAATTTTGGACTCAACCGGCATTTTTATTTATCAATCACTAAATGCACAAGAATTGGAGCAACTCTGGCTTCTCGCAGATGAGGGAACTGATAACATTGATGAGTCAACGGGTATCTTTAAGTACAATGATTTACCTAGACAAGGAGTCAAGTTGTACTTAGTTGATGAAAACGATCAAGTAATTGAGGAAGTAACTACAGATGAAAACGGTCAATTTGCGTTCAAAAAACTGCAGAGTGATCGAGGGTTTCAAATACGCTTGAGCGAAGAAGAAGACTCCGAAATGGCTGATAACGGGCAGGTGCTATTCCTTGACTCGAAAGGCAATGAGCTCAATGTAATGACAGACGCGGCGGGCGGAGCATTTGCCTACAGACCATTGAGTGCGCAGCTTAGCCTCGGTATGGCAAAAATGTCGGAAGCGGATATATCATTCTTAAAGGCCAATTACGTGTTCTCAATCGGCTTGTTCAAATATCAAAGCTTACCCAAGGAAGGCATTATACTTCGCCTTTTGGACGAAAATGACAACGTAATTGAAACTGTAACCACCGATATAAACGGCCAGTTTGTTTTTTCTTCCCTGAAGCCAGAAATGAATTATCGTGCTCAGGTTGTTGGCTTGGAAGATTCTGACCTAGAGGAAAGTGAGTTGTATTTCGTTGGAAATAATGGAAATGTCCTTACAGCATACAACGAGGAGGACGCAAAAACATATTCCTTCAACCAACTTGACCCAGACTATTTCTTCTCAATAAAACAGCTTAATGAAAGAGAAACTGAGCTACAAATAACAAAGAGCTTCAAAGATGTTTCTGGTCAATTCAAGTATCAAGACCTACCAAAATCTGGGGTTAAGCTGTACTTACTTGACGAAAACGACAAGGTTATCGAGACGGTTTACACAGACGAAGATGGAAACTTCATTTTCAACAAATTGGCCAAGGAGTCTAACTTCTACGTAAAACTCGCTGAAGAAGATCTGGCCCTTTTAGACCAATCCTCTTTTGTGCTCACGAATGAGGCAAATGAACAATTGGAGCAAGAAGCGGCAAGTGAGGATGGCTTCTCGTTCCGAACACTACCTCGCAGCATGCAAGATATGGCGAGTATAAATGAGGACGACTCTCCTGGGTTGGCCGCACTCGATCGTCTGACTTCAGGCTTGTTTCGATATAAGGATCTTCCTAAAGAGGGCACGCAATTGATCCTGTTAGACGAAAATGACAACATTATTGAAACCACCATAACGGATGCTGAGGGTCATTTCTTCTTTTCCAAACTTGAGGAGGGTAAACAGTCTAAGGTACGCGTTAAGGACTTCTCATCAGAAGAAGCTGAGCGCACACAACTTTACTTTATTAGCCGGAAAGGCGGTGTTATTACTGCATCCAACGTGGATGGCACATCTACCTACAGCTTTGACAAACTTGGGCTGGATTATTTCACCAACGTGGGCCATCTTACTGAAACCGAGGCTAAACTCAACCTAAAGCAGGCGTTTGGTAATATTCTCGGTCAATTCGACTACGAGGGGCTTCCCAAATCTGGCGTATCCCTTGGATTGCTGGACGAACATGACAAGTTGCTGGAACAAACAATGACGAATGAAAACGGTGGGTTCGAATTTGACGAGCTTGCGAATAAGAGCCGCTTTAGTGTCGTCATTTTAGACAGTGCTTTTGCTGATCACACCAAGGCAAATGTTCGCTTGGCCGATGAGAACAACATGCCCATAGCAATAGATGAGAAGAAAGGTGGTCAATTCTTTTTTCAATCCGCGGCCGGACCTGAAATTGTCTTGAAAACGGAAGACGCAATGACGGGTGACGGAACCAATCTCGCAACCCCCTCTTCGGCCAAAATGGGAACGAGTAAAAACGACTTAAAGCTGAACGTCACAAACTTCCTATTCAATAGTGTGCGCCTCAGTGACCGCGATCGTTATCACCTCAACCATTCCGTGCTATCAAAAGTTCAAAATTCAGATCAGCCAATTCTGATTGTTGGTTATTCCTGTGACATTGGAGACACCAAGAGGCGTCAAGAAGTGGCTCAATCTCGCGCAGACGAGGTGATGAAGTACTTAATCAGCGCCGGAGTTGAATCTTCCAGGATTGAAACTGCCGCTGTCTATAACGCCCTTGATGGTGTCGAAACCCCGAGCAGCGAGCAGCGTATAGAAAACAGAAAGGTCGAGGTCTATCACCTCGCCCCCTGACAAATCGATGACATATTAAGCGGGCTCTTAATGGACTTTCGCGGCTATTGTGAACCAGTTTACCGTTATATCCATAACACACCGTCAAATCGGCCTTGAACAGCTAGGTAAGCTGCACGTTCAACAAGAGGAACAGCACGACCGGTTCAACCCGATTCTGTCCGACTTCTCTATGAACGAATTCATGTTTTTAAGTACATGTAACCGAGTAGAGTTTTTCTTTCGCACTCCGCTGGATGTTTCCACCGAGTTTATTAAACGCTTTATGCATGCTGCGTATCCCGCGCTGACGGAAGAGACCTTCCATAATATTCAAGAGCACAGGCGCGTTTACAAAGGACTGGATGCGGTTAGGCACATGTTTCATGTGGCGAGCTCTTTAGACTCACTTATTGTTGGCGAACGCGAAATTATCGCCCAAGTAAGAAAAGCCCATGATCACTACTATAAGGCTGGAATAAGTCGTGACTTTATCCGCATTGCGATAACAAAAGCCGTAGAAACAGCGAAGGCAATATATACTCAAACAGAAATTGCTACGAAACCCATCTCTGTTGTAAACCTGGGCTATAAAAAGCTCCTCGTGCGTGATCTGAGTGAAGAACAATCCGTCATCTTTATCGGAGCGGGAACTACCATAGAAGCCATCGCTGGCAACATGAAGTCACTAAAAGCCAAGGAAGTCAAAGTTTTCAATCGAACAAAGTCGAAAGCTGTCTCGCTCGCACAAGCGCTCAATGGAACTGGCTTTGCCTTGAAAGAGTTGCAGCAAAAAGCAGGTGACTTCGATGTAATCATTACTTGCACCGGTTCCGATTCGGCCATTATAACCCCAGAACTCTTTAGAAATATGAGTTCTGAAAAGAAGGCTAGAATAACCATCCTTGATTTGGCCGTCCCAGCAGATATTGACCCATCGGTGGCTCAGCTGCCTAACGTGGATTATATTTCTATTGACGACTTGAGGTTAGAGGCCAAAGCCAATTTAAAAGAGAGAGAAAAAGAGATTTTTCATTGTGAAAACCTTGTGGAGGAACGTCTTATCGATTTTGAGGATTCTTTTCGGTCAAGGAGGTTAGAGCTCGCCATGAGCCAGGTTCCACGAATTATGAAAGACATTAAGGTGAACGCCCTCGAAAACAAGTTTGCGAAGAGCCTCGAGGCCATGAACCCCGAAGACAAGGCCGTGCTGCTTGACATCGTAAATTATTTAGAAAAAAAATACATCTCTCTACCCATGAAAATGGCGAAGCAGGTTGTATTAAACAAAGATCTTAAAGACTCAATTATTGACTAAGCGCATCATAATTGGAAGCCGAGGAAGCGATTTAGCCCTATGGCAAGCCCATTTTTTTCAAGATCTATTGACCTCACACAATGTTGAGTCAGAGATTAAAATAATCACCACAAAAGGTGATCGCATCCAACACCTGAGCTTTGATAAAATTGAAGGAAAAGGCTTCTTCACCAAAGAAATCGAAGCAGCACTAATCAATGCTGAAATAGATATTGCCATCCATTCCCATAAAGACCTGGAAACGTCTCAACCTCCGGGACTCGTTATTGGCGGTGTCAGCTATCGCGAAAACCCTTCCGAATACTTACTCATCCGCAAGGAATGCCGAGATAAAACCCTACCCCTAGGGTTTAAAAGCGGGGCCGTCGTTGGCACTTCCTCGGCGCGCAGAAAGTCGCAAGTGCTCGAGCTACGACCTGATATATCACTGAAAGACATTCGCGGAAACGTGCCAACCAGAATTCAAAAACTTCGAGACGGAGAGTTTGATGCAATCATGCTGGCCGCCGCTGGGGTTATCCGCCTCGAACTCGATTTAAGCGACCTAATAGTGTGCGAACTTGATCCAAGAATGTTTATACCCGCCGCGGCTCAGGGTGTGCTCGCATATCAATGTCGGGAGAGCGATGAAGAAACCAAAGAACTTCTGAGCCAACTAAACCATCCCGATGTAGCAGAGTGCATTCGCATTGAACGAACCATTCTGTCAAAATTTGGTGGTGGATGTCATATACCCATTGGGGTTTACGCCCAAAATGTTGATGGCCAATTTCATGTGCGAGCCTCCTTTGGAAAAGAATGGGAACAATTTGGAAAACGAAGCCGAATTAAAGCCCAAACAGGCTTTGAGGTTCTCAATAAATTTGAGGAACTAAAATCCCAGGCGCTTCCAAAGAATGCCTTAATCACAAAAACACTAGATGATTCAAGCTTCCTTAGACGCGCATGCCAAGCACACGGTATTGCTCTTGAAGAATCTCCGATGATTCAAATCGAACCCATTCCATTCACCCTGAAGGACACGTATGACTGGGTCTTCTTTTCATCCAAAAATGGAGTTGAATCATATTTCCTCAACTCTGAAACAGCATCTCATACAAATGTGAAATACGCTGCTTATGGTGAAGCAACAGCTCGCTCATTATCTCGATATGTTGAACTTATTTCTTACACAGGAGCATTGAGTCAACCCACCGAAATTGCAATGGATTTTGCCAAGGTGGCGGAAGGTAGCAAGGTTCTATTCCCGACTTCAGACATATCGTTGGGGTCCATTCCAAGTGCGCTCCCTCCTGAAATGGCCACTATACTTCCCGTCTATAAGACCGTTAGCAAGCCTGAGCTGCTGGACCAGTCATTCGACGCCTACATATTCACAAGCCCTAGTAATGTTCGTGGATTTTTTGAGAACAATGGCCTCCCCGACTCTAATTCCAAACTAATTTCCATCGGAGAAAGCACTTCGAACGAGCTCACTTCACTCGGCTATGTTAGTGAAATGGCTGACTTTGCGCATGACGCTGAACTATTTGCCTTAGTTTGCTCTTGATTTTTAGACCTTTGTGACTCAACCTTGGGTTCGAATAATTCGTATTGTATTTGGGCTTTGCCCTACTAAAACTTAAAGACCATGAAAACCTTAACGCTACTCACAGCATTATTTACGCTAAGCTTAACAAGTGTTGCCCAGCTGTCGTCCATCACTACGGTTCAAAATATTTTATGCCATGGCGATACAAATGGATCAATAACCTTTGAAGGTGTAGAAGGATGCTTTGCTCCGATAAACGTTACCGTGGATTCATTGCCACCAATGACTTTCTCTACACTAAAAAATGATGAATACGAGTACATCAATCATGGAACAGGAACCGGTCCCGATGTTGCGCTCGGAGTTACCTCTGGTTCAACTTCCATAGGTGATGTGTATATCGCCGCTGGTTGGTTTTCTGACTCCATTTCATTCGACTCAATTACCCTGTATGCTAACGGGGCAGTTACCGCGGCTTTTGTAGCATGTTTTGACGCAACAACGAGCGCGGTCTTATGGGCCGATGCTGCTACCGCAGGGGCAGGAACATATGACTATGGGTATGGCGCTGCCATGATCGGTGACAAAGCATATTTCGTGGGATACCTGGAAGGAACGACCGAATTTGGAAGCGCAACAGTGACTTCCGGTGGTGGTTACCAAGGTTTCATTGCAAAATATGACATCCCTACTGGACTCATTGACACTGTTCTACAGGTAGGAAATGCAGGAACGGATGAGGTTTCAAATATCCGCGCTGGGGCAGACGATCGTCTTTATGTTACAGGCGATTTTACCGGATCCATCGATTTGGCTGGGAACACATATACCGCAAGCGGAAGCAGCTATGACCTTTTTGTTACTTGTTTTGACTCATCTCTTACTACAAACTATTGGGCGGCCACTGGCGGCGGAAGCGGAACTGATGTAGCTACAGATGTCGTTCCCTCCACAAGCGGAAGCGCCGCAGAGTACGCCTACATTTCAGGTTACTTCTCATCGACTGCAACGCTCGGAAGCAACAGCATTACGTCAAACGGAGGGCAAGACTTCCTAATTGCCAAAGTAGACTCTAATGGAAACTGGATTTGGGCGGAAGAAGGTGGTGGGTCGAGCACAGACAACGCCTTCTCAATCGATTTAAACAGCGCTGGCGATCGTTTGTACGTTGCGGGGCAGTGGAAGAACACATTGAATTATGGCTCCAGCACATACGCTTCAAATGGCGCAGAAGATGGATTCATTGCTTACCTCGACACGGCGGGAGCACTTGATGACCTATACCAGTTTGGTGGAAGTGGCTTAGATGGTGTCTTTGATCTTGTGAGCATAGATGACGATTACATTGTGTTCGCAGCGGGCCACACTGGATCATGGACTTATGCTGATTCTAACTTTGTAACCAACGGTGGCGTTGATGCCTTTGCTGGAAAAATAGGCCCAAATCAACATGAGATATGGGGGAAAAACTTTGGTAGTTCTGGTTCAAATGGAGATGCGTTTAATTCCATTTCTGCCGGGCCGGGCGAACGTCTACATTGTGCTGGTTTCATCGGAGGAAACGCGTCGAGTTATCAAGCTGGTCTTTCTGCTGTAGGGCCAAGTGACGCGGTTATTACCAACGACGATATAATGGGAAACTCAGACACAATTATTGTTCTATCTGGACTATCAGCAGGCGAACACTACATTGTGATGACAGACTCTAGCGGTAACTCAACGATCGATACAATTGAAATTATTGAGCCTGACCCGATTAGCATTGCTGGAACCGTTACAAACGCTTCGTCAGGCACAGCGACTGACGGAGCCATAGACATAACTGTTACTGGAGGCACGCCTGGATATTCATACATGTGGTCAAACACGATGACCACGGAAGACATCACCAATTTATCCATCGGAACATATACCGTGACCGTCACCGATACAAACGGGTGCCAAGATTCAGCATCTTTTGTTGTTGATACGGGCAGCGTAGTCTTCGCCGTAACTTATCAAATCACGCATCTAGCATGTGGAGGAGACTCCAATGGCATGATAGATTTAACGGTTAGCGGCGGCACGCCACCCTACGATTATGACTGGAGCAATAGTGCTACAACCGAGGACTTAACTGGACTTAATGGAGGCACCTACACTGTAACCGTAACGGACAACGACACGAATACCTTCATTGAAACCTTTATCGTGAATGAGCCTACGCCGATTTCGGTTTCAAGTTCGATCACGCCACCAGCGAATGGCACCTCCAATGACGGAGCCATAGATATCACCGTTTCAGGCGGACAAGCGCCTTATGCGTTTGCTTGGAGCAACACCGCTACAACCGAGGATATCAGCAGTCTGGGAATTGGAAATTATACCGTGACAGTTACAGACTCATCGGGTTGTACGTTGATCCAGTCTTTTTATGTTGACACAATCCCTTCGCTCTCGCTTGCTTTAGTGTCCTCCGACGTTACATGTATTAATTCAAATAATGGCGCCATTGATTTGACGGTAATTGGTGGGGTATCTCCCTATACTTTCCTTTGGAGTAATTCAGCAACAACAGAAGACATATCTGGATTAGCTCCAGGCACATATACAGTTACTGTAACTGATAACGCATCCCAATCGACAGTGGAGGCAGGTGTTGTTGGTTCAAACCCTATACACCCCGATCCAGTGGTTGGCCCCGTTACCGGCCCAAGTTCTGCCCAATCTTGGGTAACTTTTCCATACAGCGTTCCTGCAACCAACGGTTCAAGTTTTACATGGACAGTCTCAGGCGGCTTGCTTTCTAGTAGCACGAGTAACAGCGCATTTATTCAATGGAATGCAGGTCCCGCGGGTGTGGTTTACGTTTCAGAATCTGATGCAAATGGTTGTTGGGCTATGGACAGCCTAGAGGTAGAGATTCTATTTGTTGGAATTGATGAAAAACATGAGAACTCAGTAGTTGTTTATCCGAACCCTGCTGCAGACTTTGTACAAATCAACGTTCCTACCATTTTGGAGAACTCCACAGCCACACTGCACGATATGCAAGGCAAGCTTGCTTTTACTCAGAGAATTGCAGGCCAGTACAATCAGTTAGACATTAGCTTGCTACCTGCAGGAGTCTACATTCTCCGAATAGCCAACGACGACGTTACCGTTAACCATAGAATTTCGGTTCAATAAACTTCTAAATGGGCCGTCCAAACGGGCGGCCTTTCCATTCTTCAATTTTTGTAAATGCCTCATAAGTACCTGCGCCTATTTCAGGAGGCGAGAAGGTCTGTGTACACCAACCACGCATCAATTGCAAGCGATTGACTGCTCTAGCGATTTGTAAATCGTCGCTAGCTAAATCGCAAATGTCTCCAATGAAAAGTCAGAAATGTCCAAGCAAAAAAAAGGCCGCCCATTTGGGTAGCCTTTTTTACTGATATAGTTCAGTCTAATTTAAGTACAGCTTTAAGGCTGTTTCCTTAATGTCTGTTTTTACAAGGACTACATAAACCCCTGTAGATAGGTTGTCTATCGATATTTGCTCGAGGCTCTTGTTTGCCACTGCTTTATTCATCACTTGCTCTCCAAGTAGGTTGTAAATAGCAACCTGTCGAATCGTTGATCCAGCAGAAACAACCATCGTCTCGCCTTTTTGAATCGCCTTAACCTCATCCTTCGCCAACTCATTCAGTCCAAACGGTGTGCCTGCAAACGACGAATCCACATTGACAGTTACGTTCACGGATGCGGAGCAAGAATTTGAATCAATTCCTTTAATTTTGATAATGTTGGCACCTGCCGTGTTTGGCGAAATTATTTGCTCGTTCTGCGTTGTGAAAAGCGTAGAATTTGGAAGCTTCCAGACATAACTTACACACTCAGCGCAAACCGCAGTGATAATATCTGTTTCATCTAACTTGATGGTAGCTCCTCCTGATGACTGCGTATATGTCAATGTTGGTGGAACAAGCACATTCAACGTAATTGTTGTATCAACTGAACAACCATCTCGTGTACCTACGACAGTGTAAGCAGTTGTAGTAGTTGGGCCGGCTAATATTAGCGAGCCACTTGATCCGCTTAATGTTGCAGCTGGAGACCATGTAAATCGGGACACAACAGTTGTTGGTGTAGCCGTTAATTCAGAAGAGTCGCCTGGGCAAATAGTGACTGGATCAGCACTTACTGAAAATGCAGGATATGATGTGCCAACCTTCACCGATTTTGTGCCAGAAACAGAACACCCATAATCATTGTAAACCGTTGCAGTATAGATAATGGTAGAGTCCGGAGTCGAGACGACTGAAACGCCAGAGTCCGTATCCAGAGCTGTTGATGGTGACCACATGACACTTGCAAGAACTGCGGTGTCAGAAATTGCAGTTAGCGTAGCGCTGTTTCCTAGACAAACAAAGTCATTATCGTTCACAGCGCTGCTTTGAATTACAACGGTTGGGTTTGGATTAATAACAATTGAAACAATCAACGTGTCTGTTCCAGAAGTATCAGTACCCGTAACCGTAATAGTGTGCGTTCCAACTATAGGCTCAGTATTCACCGAATCGCCAGCGTTCGTATCTAAAACTACCGCGCTAGACCAGCTATACGAGTCCATACCAGATGCAGTTAAAACAATGTTGGTTTCAGCGCATGCAATTGTGTCACTAACGTTTACAACAAGTTGCGCTTGGCCGCTTGCTACAACTGACAAAAACAGAATTATATATACGATTCTCTTCATAGCTAGATTTTTGCGTAAGATCGCAAATCTACCTGTTCTATGTATACACAACAAGTCAATAAATAATTCCCGGACGATATGGTCAGTGAAAACGAACATGAATTAAGCCCTTTTACAGACGAATTCTTTATGAAAGCTGCCTTTCAAGAGGCCGTTGCTGCCTTTGAAAAAAAGGAGGTTCCAGTGGGGGCTGTAGTGGTTTCAAAGAACAAAATTATCGCCCGTTCGCACAACCTAACTGAGCTTCTGAATGATGTAACTGCTCATGCAGAAATGCTTGCGATCACATCCGCAGCGAATCACTTGGGCGCGAAGTACTTAGAAAACTGCGCCCTCTATGTCACCTTGGAGCCTTGTCCTATGTGTGCTGGCGCCCTTTCTTGGTCACAAATTACGAAGGTCGTTTACGGTGCGCGTGACGATAAACGAGGGTTTAAATCGACAAACGAATCGATGTTGCATCCGAAAACAGTGATTGTAGGCGGGGTTATGGAAGATGAGTGCAAGGCGCTAATCCAAGATTTTTTCAAACAGAGACGGGCAGATTGATCCTAGTTGCAATGCATATCTTCGCATCTTAAATTCAAATAATTATGTATCCAGAAGAAATTGTAATGCCTATGAAGGCCGAGTTGACAACCGTTGGCTTTGACGAATTGCAAACGGCGAGTGATGTTGATACCTTGATGAATGACATGAGTGGAACCGCGCTTGTCATGGTGAATAGTGTGTGCGGATGCGCGGCGGCGAATGCCCGACCTGCGGTCAGAATGGCTATTCAGCATGATAAAAAACCGACGAAACTCACTACTGTCTTTGCAGGTGTTGATGCTGAAGCAACAGAAAAGGCACGTCAGTATTTTTTACCTTATCCTCCGTCATCACCGAGTATTGCTTTGATGAAAGACGGAAAACTTGTTCACTTTATTGAAAGGCACCACATTGAAGGGCGACCCGCTGAGTTAATTGCGGAAAATCTAAAGGCCGCATTCGACGAATATTGCTAATAAAAAAGGGCGCCAATGGCGCCCTTTTTTATTTCTTGCCTAACACTTTCGGAACCTTAAAATAATCAGAGTCCTTGGATGGGGCGTTTTTCAATGCTTCTTGTTGAGGGACTTCCTCCACTATGTTATCAGGTCGCAGCTCAAGCGATTCATTCGTCATATAGATCAGCGGCTTCACATCGTCTGTCTCCAACTCATTCAACTTATCTACAAAGTCTAGCATCCGAACTAGATCTTTCTTAATTGCCTGACGGGCGTCACCCTCAAACTTCAGCCGACTCAATTCCGCAAGTTTATCTAGTGTTTTATCGTTAATCTCCATAGTGCCTTTTGAGGGGTTCTTCAATGGTTTCAAATATATCTTGTTTGAGGCGCACAACGCCTAATTGCTCATAATCTTTGGGATAGACGGGAGCGTGAATAACAATTCGAGAGGGTCCTGCACCACCTAGCTGTTTCAATACCGCTCCGGCCTGAAGTCTGCGCCAATTATTCACGAATGTCATCGGCACTATCGGAATATTTTCCTCCAAGGCTAATTTGAACGCGCCGTTCTTAAATGCTCTCATCTTTGGTGCCGTTTGAGGAATTGTCCCTTCTGGAAATATGATCACATTATGCCCCTTGGCTAATTCCGCTTTTGCAACCTGCAACGCCTCATGTGCGCCTTTTGGATTCTTTCGATTTACAGGAATATTCATCCCTTTTGTAAAGAAGATCCTAAATAGAGGCCATGTCAAGATTTCTGCCTTTCCCATGAATACAGAATACCGGCTGAATAGTCGATACATGATTATTATGTCAAGATAAGAACCGTGATTTGGGCAAATGATATATGGCGTCTTTGGAAGGTCTCCTCGTTCCTCAATCTCTGTCCAGAGTCCGCATATCGTGGTCAAAACGTATGACCAAACACGCATTAAGTTATACGCGGCGTAGAATCTAGATCGCTTTTGAAACAAAAAATAAAAGGCCGGGTAGAGTATTATAAAGGAAGAAACAAAGGTGGTAAAAAACCAAAATTTCCACAATACTCGAAGCGGCTGCCACACATAATGCATGCTGCAAATGTAGGGCTTGAAATAGACGCCTTACGCAGACCTGATTAATCTATTTCACATCGGTCTTAGCCCCTTTTCTGAAGAAAAAATGCTGTAGGTTTGGCCACAAAAAGTACGCATGGCTCGGATATTAACAGGAATACAGGCAACCGGAACCCCTCATCTAGGAAACATCTTGGGTGCTTTAGTTCCTGGGTTGAACTTGGCCGCGGATGAACACAACGAAGCGTTCTTCTTTATTGCCAATTTACATTCTCTTACTGCGCTGAATGATCCTGACATCGTGCGGCACAACACTTACAGCGTTGCTGCGGCTTGGTTGGCATTTGGATTAGACACAAAAAAGAACACCTTTTATAGGCAAAGCGATGTGCCAGAAGTGTGTGAATTAATGTGGTATCTAAACTGTTTCACCCCCTTCCCAATGCTTGCCAATGCCCATTCGTTCAAGGATAAATCCGAGACTGCAGCATCGGTTAATGCAGGGTTGTTTACGTATCCCGTTTTAATGGCAGGAGATATCTTACTATACGATGCGGATCAAGTCCCGGTTGGCAAAGATCAAAGGCAACATCTCGAAATGACACGTGACATTGCTGGCTCATTCAATCATCAATATGGGGATGTTTTAGTGGTCCCTGAGGGAAGTTATGATGAGCGTGTTATGATTGTGCCCGGAACGGATGGCAGGAAAATGAGCAAGAGCTACCACAACTACATCAACATCTTTCTAGAAGAAAAAGCGCTGAAAAAGCAGGTCATGAGCATTGTGACAGACAGCCTACCATTGGAGGCGCCCAAAGACCCTGACACCTGCAATGTTTTTGCCTTGTATAAGCTCTTGGGAAGTACGGACCAGGTAGCCGATATGCGCGCTAAGTATGTAGCTGGTGGTTTCGGATACGGCCATGCAAAAACGGCCTTGTTAGAAATATTGATTGAAACATATGCAGAGCAACGCGCTGCCTACAATAGTTGGATGAATGACCTTGGAGCGCTTGACGCTGAATTGGCCATTGGAGCTGAAAAAGCGCGCCTTGTTGGTGCTGAGACCTTAGGTCGTGTTCGTGGGGCGCTAGGTTTAGACTAAGGAAGTCTATCGATCCTTATACTTTTCATACAAACCAATCTGGTGATTCCAAAGTTGGATCGACTTGCCTTCAATAACAGCTGAAACAACTTTGTTGGTGCCTATATCTAAGGCATCCCCATCAGAAATAAAAAACGTTGCCTTCTTTCCAGATTCAATGGTGCCATATTCACCGTCGATTCCCATTAGTATTGCTGGGTTTAGAGTCATGGCCTTAATTGCCTCCTCGTATGGCATTCCGTAATGAACGGCGGTACCCACTTGAAATGGCAGGTTTCTACTAATCATAGCCTCCATGTCTCCGCTTGTGCTAAAGGCTACAACTAGACCACTGTCAATTAATTGTCCCGCAATTTGATAAGGCTGCATGAGCGGATCATCTGTGTGTACCGGCAATTTGTGAACCCGATCGATTACCACCGGTATGTTATTCTCTCGAAGATCCGTTGCTACTAGGTGCGCCTCGGCCCCTCCAACCACAACCATTCGCTCAACTCCTGAGTTGCGAAAAAACTGAATTGCGTCTAGGATGTCTCTGGCCCAATTAACACGCACAAACAAAGCCTGATCCCCAGTAAACAATCCACGCATTGATTCAAATCTGAGGTTTACCTCCACCTGTTGGGTTATTTCAGAGTATGCCCTGGCTTCATCCATGAATCTTTTTAGCTCTCTTCTTTCTGAATCGTACTTCTTGTTGGTTTTTGAGGCTCCTGGCTCTGCCCACCAACCTTGGTATCGATAGCTCGTTGGCCAGTTTAAATAAATACCTGAACGGTCTTTTACCTCGGCATCTTTCCAGTTCCATCCATCAAAATGAACACACGCCGAGGTGCCTGATATTCGTCCTCCGATAGGCGCGACTTGAGCCATTAACACGCCATTCGTTCGGACGGTTGAAACAACCTTCGACTCGGTGTTGAACGCTGGTAATGCCCTTACCATTGGTGTAAACTGACCAACTTCGTCAAAGTCATGTGTAGCGCGAACCGCTCCAATTTCAGTTAGCCCCAAACGGCTATCCATTAGAATGAAACCAGGGTAGATATGCTTCCCTTCAATATCAATGATGGAATCATATTCAAGCACATTTATGCGAACCTTATTTCCATCGGCAAGTAGGGTCACCTCATCTCCTTGATAGGCTAAGTATGCGTTTTGAATCACCTCCCCATTCCCTACGTGAGCCGTGCCGTAACGGATAAGAATCTTTTTGTCATTCTTCTGCCCAGGAGTTGGGGATTGGGTCCAGCCTTGAAGCCAGCCAAATAAGAATACCAACATAATTAATCTCTTCCCCATTATTGCTCCCAGTAGTTTTCAAGGACTGTATCACAATGCATGTGTTTTTCCTTTTTCATTGTTGGTTTTGTCTTGTTTTTTTCTTTGTCCTCGATCATTTCTTTTATCAATCGCGACCGCTCATTTTTCATTTGGAGTAGTTGGTCGTCAAGGTCAGAATGGTCAAAAAACAACTCCCCATTAATGAATGTCTTTTCTGCATGCGTATATACAGAAAGAGGATTTCCGGACCAAAGCACGAGGTCGGCAGACTTGCCAACTTCTATTGAGCCAATGCTATCAGACAGGTGAAGCATTTTAGCTGGATTAATTGTCACAAGTTTGATAGCCTCTTCCTCGGACAAACCTCCATACTTCATCGCTTTAGCAGCCTCTTGATTCAGCCGCCTTCCCATTTCTGCGTCGTCCGAATTAATACCGGTATTTACTCCCGCTTTGGTTAGAAGCGCGGCGTTATATGGGATGGCGTCATTGACTTCAAATTTGTAAGCCCACCAGTCTGAAAAGGTGCTTGCATTGACCCCGTGCGCAAGCATTTCATCCGAAACTTTGTACCCTTCCAAAATATGCGTAAAGGTATTAACCCGAAACCCTAGGCTATCAGCGAGGTTCATTAGCATGAGGATCTCTGATTGCACATAACTGTGACATGTGATGTTCCGCTCGTCATTTAAAATTTCCACCAGCGCTTCGAGCTCCAAGTCTTTTCTGAAGTCCTTGTCTTGCCGCTGCTCATCATATTCCCGAGCCCTCACAAAAGCGTCTAAAAAAGACTGCTCCACCCCCATTCTAGTAAGTGGAAATCTGCTACCAGGGTCTCTTCTGTTCGACCTTTTTACGTTTTCACCTAGGGCAAATTTGATGAACTTGGGAGCATTTTTAATAAGCATTTCGTCAGCACCTCTACCCCACTTCAACTTAACAATTGCGCTTTGGCCACCTATTGGGTTTGCCGATCCATGCAGTAATTGCGCAGTCGTAACACCGCCGGCCAATTGCCGATAAACATTGATATTCCAAGGGTCAATTGCATCGGCTATCCGCACCTCTGCTGAGGAGGATTGTGCCCATTCATTTACTCCTCCTCTGATTCCTATATGACTGTGCTCATCGATTAATCCTGGCGTAAGATGTCTTCCATTCGCATTAATCCTTTTTACCTCAGAGGGAAATAAAATATCCTTCCCTATTGATTTTATAATTCCATCTACAACGTAAACATCTGCTCGTTCCAAGATTCCAGTATCCGCCGCCGTCCAAACGACAGCGTTGGTGATTACGAAGGTTGTTGTCTGTTTAGCCGAGTCTTGAGCCAGGTCATAGGCATATGTTCTTTCTGGAATGTTTTTGGCCCCAGGTTCGGCTACTTGGCGAGTCGTCACTTCGGTGTTTCGGTCTCGAATGGCTGCCCAATCTACCCAATCTCCCGCCCCGTTAATGCCTCGCCCATCCCACATGCCTTCCTTAAAACTCACCTTTCCTGACAATTGATACAACAATTCTGGGATGGAGTCATTGGAGAAAATATTCAGCGTCAATAGATCATTTGTCCGACCAATCTTAACGCTCATTTTTTGCCCTTTCGGTTCTGTCTCAATCGTCGCTTTTATTCCCTTAGCTGTTGCGGTCTTAACCTGAACAACAAAGTCCTTTTTCTCAATAACAAGATTGTATGCGCCAATCATATCCGCAAATTCTCGATTTGCTTTATACGCCTCTTTCCCTCGAATCCAATGACTTTCGACTTTGAATGTTGGTTGGTCAAAAGTGGTGTTCCCAACAAAAAAATTTGCCAATTTGCCTGCGCTCAATGATCCGCATTCCGAATCAATCCCTAGCCATATCGCTGGTGTGGTGGTCAAGGCTTTTAAGGTTTGATCGTGATCAAATCCGACATTGACTGTTTTTTGAAGTTTCATCAAAAACTCCTTGGCTGATTTTATCGTGTCCCGACTTAAGGCAACTCCGATCTCAAAAGAATCGAGTATCGCTGCATTAAAAGGTGCAAGCTCCCAGTGTTTCATTTCATTTAGGGAAACCATTCGCGACGAATAGGGATCTGTTACATCATAAGCCTTTGGATAATTCATTGGTAAAACAAAGCGAGAACCGGCCGGGATTTCCTCGGCCAACTTATACTCCATTCCTGTTCCTATCATAATGAAATCCATTGAAAATTCCGCGCCAATTCCGATCACGTTTCTATATGATAGCGCATTGTCCAGTTCAAAAAAATTTGTTGTCTCTTTTCGATCGATTAGCCTTTGAAGGGAGGCGTTCTTTTCTTCTTTCGCGACTCCCTGGCGCTCGTACCACTGGGCATCGTAAAAAGTTTGCCTTATCAATGCAATAGCGCCAATCAATGAGGATGGGTAATCATTCTTACTTGTGCCCTTTGAAAAACTAAAGTGATCCGCTGCCTCACTTTTTATCAATTTTAGATTAGGCTGGGGCTCACCGAGCAAATAGACATTCGAAGCGCCGCGCATTATACCGTCGCGTTCATGCAGATTCACTATGCCAAAACCACTCGACATCCAACTCTCTTCGGCCTTCTTTTTCAGCGGCTCCTTAAATCTGTGCGCTGTCTCAGGGTGAATTGCAGGGTTCCAATTGCCTGCTTTTGTCTGAGGCTTTATTGGTTTTTTGCTCTTTGGTTTTTCCGATTTCTTGACTTCAATGCCACAGCTCAAGTCAATAAATGACGGGTAAATTGTCTTCCCCGTGCAATCATGTTTAACGCTCCCCGCTGGGGCGGTGTCCGAGGAGCTAATCCCCAAAATTCGGCCGTTCTGAACTAGCACGGTCGCGTTTTCCATTGATTCCCCATTTCCAACAAACACCTGGGCATTGGTGAAGGCGTGGACAACATGTCGTTCGTCGTGAACACCATTTACTGGAAACGTTTCTTGCGCATGCACAACCATGGAGTACAATGCAGCGATTAGAAATAAAGTAATCCGATTCATTCGCGTCAAAAATAACCTGAGAAACATGCTTTCAATTAGATTCACATCATTGTTAATCACAATCGTTCGTTAGCGACTCTCGAACACATAACTTCGCACAAATTTTGAATTATGATCATCGGTCTATCGCATCTTCATAGTAGTCTTCGTTATGTTGTACTGATATTTCTTTTCTTAGCAATTCTTGACGCAATTCTGGCCGTTTCGAGCGACAAGCCATACGCTAAAACCAGCAAGCTATTCGCTTTGATAACCTTGATCTCTGCGCATATCCAACTACTCTTGGGATTGGCGCTATACTTTATTGGTGACAAGGGATTCAAGATTATTACCTCCGTCGAGGGCTTCATGTCCATAGCTCGTGCCCGGTTCTTTGCCATGGAGCATATATCAGGCATGATACTGGCAATCGTACTAATTACTGTAGGATACAGTAAGGCCAAGAAAAAAGAAATGCCGAAGCAGAAATATTCGACCATACTTCTTTTTTACGGAATCAGCCTTCTGATAATATTCGCTATGATTCCATGGCCATTTATGAAGGACTTTGGCTCATGGATTTAATTTCGGCATGAGCTAGATGGGCGAATATGTAACAAAACAGGGCAAGGCTACCGCCGTATTGGTGGGGCTTGCACATCGCGAGCAATCCATTGAGCTGCTCGAAGAATACCTAGAAGAGCTTCAGTTTCTAGTAAAAACGGCCGGAATCGTGTCGAAGCAAGTATTCACCCAAAAGTTGGACACTCCGAATAAACATACGTTCATAGGCAGCGGAAAGGTCAACGAAGTCCGTGCCTATGTAAAGGAGCATGATATTGATTATGTCGTGTTTGATGATGAACTCAGCCCTTCGCAGATGCGAAATCTGGAAAAGGAGATAAAGAGAAAGATCTTTGACAGAAACCTGTTGATTCTGGACATATTCCAAATGCGAGCGAAGACCGCGCAATCAAAAACTCAGGTTGAATTGGCGAAGCTGGAATATCTACTTCCAAGACTGACTGGACTTTGGACGCATCTCGAACGTCAACGAGGAGGAACTGGAACCCGCGGTGGGTCTGGTGAAAAGGAAATTGAGACGGATCGTAGAAATGCCCGAAACAAGATAGCCTTGCTGAAGCAGAAGCTTGTCAAAATCGACAAGCAAATGCAGATACAACGAAAGAACCGTGTTTCGATGGTGAGGGTCGCTCTAGTAGGGTATACGAATGTGGGCAAGTCAACAATTATGAACCTTATCTCAAAAAGTGAAGTCTTCGCAGAGGATAAGCTGTTTGCCACGCTTGACACCACCGTGCGGAAAGTTGTTGTCGAAAATCTTCCATTTTTATTGGCTGACACTGTTGGTTTTATTCGAAAACTCCCTCACCAATTGGTCGAATCGTTTAAATCCACGTTGGATGAAACCCGAGAATCGGACCTGCTGATACACGTAGTGGACATTTCTCACCCAAAATTTGAAGATCAAATAAGAACAGTAGAAGCAACTTTGGCCGAAATTGGTGCAATTGATAAACCAACCATATTGATCTTTAATAAGATCGACAGATACCCTGAGCCGCCAAATGAGGAATGGAAATGGGAAGGAGAAATTCATCCTGCACTCCGGCTTCAAGACTTAGAAAAAACCTGGATGGCAAGGCAAGACCATCAAACTCTTTTTATTTCGGCAGTAGACAAGGTAAATTTGGACAAATTCAAGAAACTGCTATATGAAAAAGTGAAGGAAATTCACATCAAGAGATATCCTTACAATCACTTTCTGTACGACATTCCAGCGGAGTAGCTTCAATTACGCTCCCCTACGCATATCACTCACAACGTTCACAGCTTCATTAAGAAAAACATCCTTACCGAGCTTCTTTAGCCATTTTTCATTGAGGTCAACTTTAACTGTGTCTTGACCAATTTCTTCAAGGTCAATTGAAACGTTTTCTACCGTCAAGCCCTCTATTGGTTTCATCAACTCTTTGAACGCTTCAGATTCTTTGTCCAATTCCTCCTTCTCGGCTAGAAAAGCGTCGTAATTGAGCGTGACTTGCGTATCATCACTCTGCTCTTTCAGTCGTTTTGAATTGTCTTTAATTTTCATTGCCACTTCATCCTGACTGATACGTGCCTCACTGGAATTGATTATTGCCTTCTCATTATACCAGGGTTTCCAAATCTCATATTCAGCTGCGGGAATCTCATCCCAAGGCATCACAAAGTCTTGTTCGCGCTCGCCCATATCAAGTAAATTATATCGATCTGGCATAACAATGTCCGACTCCACTCCCTTGAGCTGGGTGGCTCCTCCATTGATTCGATAAAACTTTTGTGTAGTCACTTTAACGGATCCCATTGGTTTTAATCCCGCATTATTCGAGGTCACCATTCGATCCAAATTCACAAAACGTTGCACGGTTCCTTTGCCGAAACTTCCAGTTGTTCCCATAATAATACCTCGGTCATAATCCTGGATGGCGGCTGCCAAAATCTCTGAGGCAGAGGCGCTAAAGTGATTTAACATCACTACGAGCGGACCATCGTATACTTGTCCTGGCTTTCGGTCAATCATTACCTCTGGCTTCGAATACCGACTCTTCACCTGCACAACCGGGCCATTATCTATAAAATGTCCGGTCATCTCAATGGCATCGCGCAAGGAGCCGCCGCCGTTTCCTCTAAGGTCAAGCACTACCCCATCAATGCCTTCTGCCTTAAGCTTTACTAACTCCTTTTTTACATCATCCGCGGCAGCCCGACCACCAGTTCTATTAAAGTCAGCATAAAACTTTGGTAGGTAAATATATCCGACACGCGCTCCGGACTCATTTTTTACAATGGCTGATTTAGCATATGTTTCTGCCAAAATCACCACGTCTCGAGTAATCGCGATCTCCACAACGGACCCTGAAACCTTCTTGACTGTCAGCCTGACCTCAGTTCCTTTTTTGCCTCTAATAAGCTTCACGGCATCATCTAGGCGCATATCCACCACATCGACCGCGTCTCCTTTGGCTTGCGCCACTTTCAAGATTTTATCCTTCTCCTCGAGCTCTCCTTGTCTATACGAAGCGCTTCCTGGGACGATGCTTGTTACGGTAATGAGCCCATCTTTCTCTTGCAGCTGAGCGCCGATTCCTTCCAGTTGTCCACTCATGCTTATGTCAAAATTCTCCTTCTTTTTTGGAGCAAAATAACCCGTATGAGGCCCAAAGACATTGACCGCAGAGTTGATGTAAACTTCCATTTGATCGTTGCGGTCCCATTTGGACATTCTATCAAAAAATCGGTTATTGCTTTTCAATACCTTGGCTCGAGCTTTGGATTCCATCTCTTCAAATGACAACACAGTAGCCGTATCAGATTCTTCAATAGCCTTATTTTGACGCTCTTCCATCTCTGCGATTCTTGAAATACATTGATACTTTAGAATTTGTCGCCAGTGTGCTTTAAGGTCTTCTCGAGTTTCAGCGTAATCACGTTTTTCCGAATCCAACTCGAGCATTTCATCTTGCTTAAAATCAAATGGCTTCTCTAATATCTCTTTATAATATTCCTGCGACTCCTTCAACCTCGATTGCAACAGCTCCCAACTTTTGTCAAAAAGTGTAAACTCTCCATTATTGAGTTGATCATCCATTTGCAATTCATAGTCTTTTAAAGACTCAACGTCCTGTTTCAACAAGAAGCGTTTTGAAAAGTCTAGGCGCTCTAAGTACAGCTTGAACGCCCCTTTACTGAATTCGTCATCAATTAGTTTCGGCTCGTAGTGACTAGACTGAAGGCTCTCCATCAAAATTTGAACGAGGAGTGTGTTTTTGGTGTCTGAGCTATCGGATTCTGGGTTGCCTGGGCCAGACTCCTTGATTATGTATGAGCTCAAAAGAAGTGCAGCAACAGTGGCTACGACGAATTGGATTCCCTTTATTTTCATGTTTTTTTGTGTCTAGCAACGCAATTGATGACAAGAATTGCGTCCTACTTGTATCAAATGTAATATCCGGTAACTTACATTTAACGCTGGCAATCTAAAAAGAACCTAATGAAACAATTGATTTTTACTCTTAGCTGCATCACCTTATCCCTTACGATGTCACTCCCTTCCGCGCGAGCACAGGACAGGGCCCCACTTCTAAAGCTTGTTTCGGGCAGTTTTGAGCTCGTTCCGTTTACCGAAATCAGAGAGTTTCAGACCGATATTCATTCTTGGCCATCGCATGGTGATCGAGCATACGGAATCGTTCGCTTTGGAAAATACCCAACCAATGAACAATGGTTGCAGTTAGAATCAGCCGGAATTAAAAAACTAGAATTCCTCAATAATCGCTCATTTGTTTTGTCCATTAAAAATGGAGCTGATATAACCGAATTGTTGTCGTATGAAATAAATGCTTTCGCCTCATATGATGTTGCATTTAAGACCAAAATAGACATCGAGAAAAGTCCGATTCGTGCGCGGGCCGAAAAAGGAAACATAATTCTAAATGTCCACCCCTTTTCAGACATCCCTGTCAGTTCAATTCTAAGCGAGTTGATCTCACTTGGCGGCGAAATGGTAGAACTTGAGACAGATATCAACTATGCGGTAATCTCAATTAACCAAGAGTCGGCACAAAAAATTCTGGGGCTTCCGTTTGTCCAATTTATCGATTGGAAATACGATGCTGGTTATCCTGAAAACTACACTAGCCGAACCATGCATCGAACCAATTTCTTAGCTCCCGAAAGCACGAACAATATTGGATACAACGGAGAAGGAATCAATGTTATGCTGCAGGATGATGGTTCGATCGGAGAACACATTGATCATGAAGGACGCATCTTAGAACAATTCTGGCAGGCCAGCACCGGCGACCACGGTGATCATGTAGGCGGAACGATTAATGGCGCGGGAAATTTAAACCCATACCATGAAGGACAGGCCAAAGGGTCAAATCTCTACGTATATAAGGCCGCGCCACAATACCAGGGGTTTGATAGCATCGCAACACATTATTACACCAAAAACGTGGTGATTACATCTACCTCCTACAGCAATGGTTGCAATGCCGGATACACCGCGCTTGCCCGAACCATGGATGAGCAGGTCTTTGATTTAGAGCATTTAGTGCATGTTTTCTCCGCAGGAAATAGCGGCACATCAAATTGCGGATATGGCGCCGGAAGTACATGGGGAAATATAACTGGCGGACATAAAGTCGGGAAGAACGTAATCACCGTTGCCAACTTAAACGAAAATGACATCTTAGCCACCTCAAGTAGCCGCGGACCTGCGTTTGACGGGCGAATTAAGCCTGATATTAGCGCAAAGGGAACAAGTGTGACCTCCACACAGGAAGACAATACCTATGGCGTGAAAAGTGGCACCTCAATGTCTTGTCCGGGCGTGTCAGGAACCCTTGCCGTATTATATAGCGCATATGACGGAGAACAAGGTGAGCTGCCGCCATCGGGCTTGATGAAGGCCATTGTTCTCAATACTGCAGACGACCTTGGAAACGTTGGTCCTGATTTCAAATATGGCTGGGGACGCATTAATGCTAGAAAGGCCTATGAGGTAATTTCCAATTCTAATTTTACTACCGGATCACTATCGGATGGTGACAGCACACAATTCACCTTAATTGTTCCAACAGGTAGCAGCAAGGCTCGTTTTATGCTGTACTGGACGGATCCTGAGGCATCAACATCCGCCTCTACATCGCTGGTTAATGATCTTGACCTTGTAATAATTGATCCTTCAAACAATGAAAACTTGCCATATGTTTTAGATCATACACCCTCTACAACTACGCTCAATTACCCAGCCGTTCCAGATCAGGATCACCTAAACAACATGGAGCAGGTAGAGTTTTTCGCCCCAGCTTCAGGAAACTATCTCGTAAAAGTCAAAGGCTACGACGTTCCTAGTGGACCACAAGAGTTTTTTCTCGTTCATTGGTTCGAGCCCGAAGAGTTTGTCCTAACCTACCCCATTGGTGGAGAGTCTATGGTGCCATTCTCGACGGAAAAAATTCGTTGGGATTCCTATTCTGATACCGGTGACGTCTTTATTCAATATTCCAGCGACGGCGGTTCAACATGGTTTGTGATTTCGGCCTCTACCCCGGCTTCACAAGGCTACTATGACTGGACCGTTCCAAACATCGCAACGGGAAATGTTCAATTAAGGATTACATATGCCAGTCAGGTTTCAACTTCGAATGACTTTTCGATTATCCGAACCCCAAGCAATCTCCAAATTGAATACTCTTGTCCAGACTCAATCGGGCTATCCTGGAATACAGCCGCAAACGCCACGGGTTATGAGGTTTATAGGCTAGGCAACAAATACATGGACTCGATAGGGGTTTCCAGCATAAATGAATTCGTGGACTATACCGCCAACCCGTTAAGCGACAAGCTTTGGTATAGCGTTGCGTCCACAGGACCTAATGACGCCATAGGTAAGCGACTCGTGGCCGTAAAAATGCAGCCTGGCATCTTCAACTGTCCGATTGCACATGATGCCGGAATCGAGAATGTATCTCCTGACCAAGGATCACTATTTTCCTGTCATGGAGATAGCATTGAGTTCTCGTTTGTGATTAAAAACTTTGGCAACAACACTATTACAAGTTTGGATGCTGATCTAATTTCATCGACAGGTCAGACAATTTCAGAGTCTTTTGTTATTAACGTCGGAGCAGGATCAACATTAGAGTTGACTTTCACTGAGCTTTTAGCAGTTAATTCGAGTCTGAATCTAGTTACGTTATCCATCGATGCTCCGAATGACGGAAACGGATTTAACGATTCGCTTCAAACAACGTACTACTTTCAGTCATCCCCTACCATATCTCCGATTTGGAGTGAAGACTTTGAGACTTTTTCGACTTGCGGAATCGAGTCTGATTGTGGGTCAACGGTATGCTCACTTTCGAACGGTTGGGTAAACGAAGAGACATATGTTGTTGATGATTCGGACTGGAGAACAAATTCAGGAAACACGCCATCGGACTTCACAGGACCTTCTGCAGATCACACCACTGGAAACACTTCTGGCAAATACCTCTATATGGAGGCTAGTGGAGGGTGCACTAACTTAGAATCTGTCTTGCTTTCGCCTTGCATTGATCTTGTAGCAGCTGTTAACCCTACGCTACTCTTTTGGTACAACATGAATGGGGCCGATATGGGAACTCTAGAAGTAGATGTCTTCGATGGTTCTACATGGACGAATGGTGTTTTTAGCATTTCAGGAAATCAAGGTTCATCATGGGACTTAGCTGAAGTTTCCCTAAGTCAATTCGGGGGGTATGTCGTGAACTTAAGATTTCGGGCTATTACAGGAAATGATTACAGAAGCGACATCGCCATTGACGACATTATGATTGCGCACCCACCAATTGCGAACTTCGAGTTCGGCGTGCAAAACGACGGGCTTACGGTAGACTTTGTCGACTTAAGTCTTTATGGTGATACTATGTCTTTCGATCTAGGTGAAGGAACCGTGATGACCTCAGTTCCGGCATCGTTCACTTACACAAACCAGCAGGTATATGCAGTTACACAAATCGTGACAAACCCGGTTGGTTCCGATACATTATTAAAACTCATAACTACGCTTGGCGAAGAGGAAATCACACAAACTGGTTTAGTGGTAACTCCAGTTCCTGCAAATGATGTGGTGACAATATCCTTTCGATCCGAAATTGAAACCGTATCGCTTTTCACGAGCAATGGTCGCCTCGTTCTTACCCATAGAAATGTGAAGGCGAAAAAGCAGACAATTGATTTGAAAGATGTTCAACCTGGGGTTTACTTCCTGCTCGTAAATGGCCATATTTCAAGACCCATATCCATTGTTAAATAGTATTGATATTTATCTTCTTTCAATCTTTGGCAGAGTCCTTGAATTAGAGGCTTCGATCAGGGAATAAAAAAAAATCATTTCTTTACCTCATAAATTCAAAAAGAATGAAAATCATTTTCAGCTTATTAATCGCGCTCATCTCAACGACCGCCGTCATTGGACAGTCCGCGGATGACATATTAGGTGTTTGGTATAATCAGGAAAAAACCGGTAAAGTCGAAGTCTTTAAAAAGGGTGACAAATACTTTGGCAAAATTATTTGGCTTAAAGAACCGATGCGTGACGGGGCTCCAAAACTCGATATTGAAAATTCAGATGAGAAGTTGAGAATTCAACCAATCATGGGGCTTGAAATATTAAAAGGTTTTGAGTTTGACGACGATGAATGGGAAGAGGGAACGATATACGATCCTAAAAATGGAGAAACCTATTCTTGTGTGATCACGAAAGAAGGAAACTCATTAAATGTGCGGGGATACATTGGATTCTCGTTTATTGGAAGAACATCAATATGGACAAAAGCAGAATGAAAATGAAGAGTATAGCAATTGGGATCTTGACGGTATTAATAACCACGACCGTTATAGCACAAAAAACACCAGGAACGGCAAATCTTCGGGACGGAAAAGTCCTGTTTATGGAGAGCAATCCAGCTACCCAGTATCGACACATCGGCACCATTAACTGTGGCCTGATGTCTCCTGATAAGTTTGATTTAATGATGGATCATATGATCAAGCGTGTAGCAAAAGAGATGCTTGATGTTGAATACGACGCTTTGATTTTTCGACCGGGGACAGCCTTTTGTAAGGCAGACGTTATCCAATTTTATAAGGACCCTAAAGCGAAACGCAAAAAGCCTAAAAAAGGCGAGGAGATTTCTGTAGACCCAACATATCAGATGTCTGAGACTGTTGGTAGAAATGGCTTGAACCTTTTCATTGAGAACAACCCATCTACTGAGTATACGCTTCTAGGTAAGGTTGAGCTTCCTACCAATTTTAGGAGTTCAGAATATGAAGAATTAATAAAGGAAATGGTTCGAGTGTCAAGAAAAGCATACCCTGATTTGAATGGAATTGTTTTCGTTTCAGGTACTGAATTACGCAAAGCCAACGTTATTAAATTGAAAGAATAACAACCTTTTCCGTCATATGGCCGTCTTTAAGAAAGACTACGTTCATCTAAATGATATCAGATTCAATAATTAATGGGTGCATCGATGAGGAGAGATCCTCTCAGAAAAAGGTATACGATACCTATTTCCCATTAATGCTTGCTATTGTACGTAGATACATAAAGGACGAAGAAGAGGCGATGGACGTGATGAATCAAGGGTTCATCAAAATTTTCAAAAAAATAGACCAATACCACTTTGGCAATTCATTTGAAGGTTGGTGTAAACGCATCGTTATAAACTCTGCCCTCGACCACTTGCGGTCAAATAAGCGATATAAGGATATATTTTCCTTCGAGGCCATTATGCCTACTTATCAGGTATACAATGATGGCCTCAATAATATGTCTATTTCTGAATTGATGTCAATAATTGACACCATCTCTCCTGTTAGCAAAGTCGTCTTTAACATGTTTGCCATCGATGGTTATAGTCATAAGGAAATCGCCGACCATCTCAGCATTTCTGTTGGAACGTCCAAATGGCACCTTAGTTCAGCTCGCAAACAAATTCAGGCTAAACTCAAAGTGGCTTATCCAGACTTGTACTTAGCATATGGTTGATTTAGGAAACGATATTGACGATGTGTTTCGCCAGAGGTTTGAAGGCCTTAAGGACTTCTCCACAGACCCATCTATTGGATGGTCCGCGGTGGAAGCCGGAATGGCCCAAAGTTCTGTTTTAGCCGCCGCAACGTCGAGCAGCGCTGGCGTTATTTTATTTAAAGCAGCAGCGATAATTGGTTCACTAATGGTTGTAGTAGGTCTTGCACAAAGTGATGGCCCAATTCAGCCTGAGGATAAATTTGAGTTTCATTTGGCCCACTCTAATCCACTAGAGAACCATGTGATCGACGAAGTGATTCCATCCGATGGTTTTGCGCGCAATGATGCAATAAAAACGTCACCGCTTAACGTCATTCACACTGCACAATCTACGTCTGAATCTAGTATCGCCGAATCCGTCACGTTGAGTAATTCACCCGTGGTAATGGATTCTGAACTAGCGGTGATAACTTGGTCAGGACAAGCTGATGCTGCATTTAATAAGTCGAATAATAAGCGAATCTTCACTTCTATTCCGTTTATGCCATCGCGGGTAAAATCTTACACGAACCCCATCATTGCTTCTCGAAATGATATTATGGAGGAGCCTGTAATTGAACATTGGAGTAGCAACCATATATGGTATCTAAGAGGTGCCTTACGCATTGGTTCTGGAGAATCAAATTCGTTTGAGGTTGAATCTAAATGGAAGGCGAATCCATCCTTTGCCTTTGGGTACGGTTTTTCGCTTAGCGACAGGTCCTACATAACGACCGAAATTGGGTGGTTAAGGAGAAGCGGAAATGGCATTGAGCGAACGCGTGACATCGACCTTGATCCAATAATTACAAGTTTAACAGGAACTGGTTCTGCGGATGGCACTAGCTATCTAATTCATGAATCATTAGTAGCGACCCGTATGGATTATGTCCACGTCCCGGTGACATACAATCAATTGTTTAATGATAATTGGAGTGTTTCTATCGGTGGATTTTGTGATTATTTAATCTCTGCTGAAAATGAAGGATACGTCGTTTACGATAACACCCAATACAGAGCGTCTGTTACAGGTAAGACCGAACTGAATTCAAAAGATGGATTAAATAAATTTCGCTACGGCGCTTTATTAGGTGCTGAACGACACCTCGGACGCCAGCTATCTGCATTTGGTAATATGATGGTGCCACTAAACAGTGCCGTGGATGCTTCTTCTGACTATCGGGTAATAGATGAAACCAATCGGTTAATTGATCTCCAGATTGGCCTTATCTACAGAATCTAGAAGGTCCTAATTTTGTTCCTCTTTCGCTTCTTTCCGAACTTGAGGTTTGGCGATTTAAACTTCTTCTTCTTATTCTTTATCCGTTTATTATCGTAAGCTCGAGCCTTCTTGCCCTTTTTCTTGTTTTTTAGCTTTTCCTTATACGCTGTCTTTTGCTTATTCTTCTTTTGTTTTACCTTCTTATTGGTGATAGATGGTGCAAACGAATGGCTAAGTGTAACCTGCATAATCAAGTAGGTATCATTGCTTTCGCTCCCACCTCTTGGCTGATCTTTTGTGTACCAATCTGGCTCAGGCACTTCATCAAGCAGCACGCTAGGGTTAGCCAAAAGTCCCGCTAGTTTGCCCGTATTTTGAACTATTTTATCGTTGTCGTAGTAATAACCACTCGCATCATCAAGATAATCCGTCGTCGTCCATCGATACCCAAAATCAAGCCCGATTGTGTAATTCCAATTCAAAAGGTAGGTCACGCCACCTCCTAGCGGAAACACGGCGTTAATTCGACGATAAGGCGCTGGAGCGTCCGCAAGTCCTTGGCCTTCCGTACGCAGTGGCTGAAGCGCATACCATGTTCCATTCACCTGCGACTTTGGGTTAAAGAAAAAGAGCCCCGCACCTGCAGAAACATATGCGCCAAACCGGTTTCCATTGAAAATATGTGTTGAGCGTGCCCCAGCAAAGTGGATTGTTTTCGGTTTTAGAATATAGAATTCATAATTCCCTGTCAACTCCATAACTGGAGATTTAAAATTCAAATTTCTATATCTCCGATTAGGATAATTCGTAGTGGCATCGTCACCTCTTAGCCTCGCATATGTAAACGACCCTCTAAACGCATGATACTCTCGCAGATAGTAGCGCGCGCTGCCCGATATAGCGTATCGCGTTTGTGTAGGTTCAAAATCATAAATAAATGGTTTACCCGGGCCATCCTGTCCTCCTAGGTCGCCCAAGAAAGCAGTCGGGCCTGTTCCAATCATAAAATCTAATCGGTTCTTCGTCCAATCCGTTGAGTTCTCATCTAGCTTCGGTGCCTTATATGTCTTGGCTCTCTTACCGCCATTTTTAATCTTTGGGTCCTTACCAAAAACTGCCTTTTTCTGGCCCTGACCCATCAGAACACATGCACAAAACAATATAGTAAACAGACTTCGCATCCATACAAATGTACATGGAATCGGGCTTCCAAGGAATTTCGGCGACCTTGGGAGTGGATCAATTTTCCATGCATCTTTGGCACATGTTGAGAAGAGACCTGTTTCGACTGATAACATTCCTTTCCATTATTGGTTTATCAAACCAGACTTATGGTCAATCTCAGGCTGACCGGGACGGATTGAATTTGTTGGAAAACGTCAAACATGCACGCGAGTTTATCCAAGAAGGTCATAGTGCGAAAGCCCGGAATATTCTAGATTCTACAACGACCCTTTTTAGCTTTCTTCCGGACTCTAGCAAGATTAAGGTTGGGTTTGAAATAGGCCAAGCATACCGAGATATTCACCTTCATGAAGCCGCTACCCCCATTTTTGAGCATATTCTTAAAATTCCATTAGCCCAGAAAGATTCCATTAACTACGCCAGAGGCTTGTTTTATCTGGGTAACTCTTATAAAAATGTTGGGCTACTAAATAGGGCATTGGATAAATTATATCTGGGCTTATCTATAGCTGAAAAGCAGGGGGATACTGAGAGGACGGCGGCGATATTGAGTCAAATAGGATCAATTAAAAAGGAACAAAAGAGCGTAGATGAGTCGATTGTATACTATAAGGAAGCCTTGATAATTGCCCGAGAAATGAATGACCAAAACATGGTTAGCTCAGTTTTGAATAACATCGGTTCGGCATACAAGCAATTGGGTGACTATTCCGTCGCGAAAGAGTATTTCCTTCAAGCAATTCAGATCAATAAAGCATTGAACAATCGCAGAAATCTTAGCTATAACTACAACAACCTAGCAAATGTATTTGAGGAAACAAGCAACCTCTATCAGGCGCTGGAGTATCAACAGAAGAGCATCGATTTAAAGACGGAGCTTAACGATCAACCAATGCTTGCCTCGAGCTATTATAATCTTGCGTTGATATATCTAAAATTAGACTCCTTCGACCAGGCCAAAACATACATACAACTCTCTAAAAAACTCGCGAAACAATTCAACGTAGCCTCAATTATTCCTGTTGTCTATTCCGAATACTCGCAAATTCTCGCTCAAGAGGGCAACCATCAAAAAGCGTTTCTCATATTATCAGAGCTTAATGCCTATCGCGACAGCCTAGAGTTGGTTAATAAAGCTGAACAAATAAATGAAATGGAAAGTGAGTATCGCAGGAAGAATCTATTAACGCAGCGAGAATCCCAAGAGCGAGAATTGGAAAACTCCGAATCAAACAACTTTCAGAGAAATACGTTGACCTTTCTCTTCTCACTTTGTACAGCCTTGCTCATTTTAGTGTTTGGGCTCTACTACCTGTCGTCTCGTAAACGCTCTCAAGCATCCACTCAGCTTAATCAAGAGTCTGAGCGCATTGAAGCTTTAAACGACAAAATCCACACCCAAAACTCAAGAATCGATGACCTCACAGGCCGTCTAGAGCTCCTTCAACGGGATAAGAATATTTATTTTTCTTCTGTTAGCCATGATATGCGCGGTCCGCTGAACGCTATCAGCGCCATATTGGAATTATTGAAGGTCCGGCCTGATTTACAGGGGTCTGAGGAAATTTTAGTGCTTGATTATTCGACGCGATCATTGACTGCCCTTGTCGAAGACATTCTTGATGTTTCGTATTTAGAAGCCGGAAAGCTTCAAATTGAGCATAAGACATTTTCTCTACGCCAATTGATCCAATCCCTAATCGACTCCTTCGAATTCATTTCAAATGAGAAAGAAATCGATCTTATTCTGGATATTGGAGTTATCCCTGATCCCCTTGTTGGCGATCCAAAACGGCTAAATCAAATTCTGTTCAATCTTTTGGAGAACGCCTTCAAGTTTACCAAAGATGGTTTTGTGAAAATCTCTGTTCAATCCGAGACTAATGGCCTAGGACAGCAAGACATTGTTATCGAGATTGAGGATTCTGGAATCGGAATAGCGAACTCGAAATTGGACCTGATTTTTGACAAGTTTTACCGCGCCAGCGGTGAAGCATACAAAGACTTTGGAGGTAGCGGAATTGGTCTATTCGTTACGCAAGCGCTAATCCAGCAAATGTCGGGTACGCTTGACGTTAAAAGCTCCGTAGGAGAGGGAAGCTCCTTCACGCTGAAACTGACCCTACCTAAGGGTTAGATCTGACCAGGGTATGCAGTGTAATTTCAGGCAAAATGCCCAACCTACCCGGATATCCAATATAACCGAAGCCTCTATTGACATATAGCAACTGATCTTTTTCAGTATATAAATCGGCCCATTCAGGATAAAAGTATTTGACCGGACTCCACTTTGCGCTTCCCACCTCGATACCAAATTGAAACCCGTGAGTATGCCCAGAAAACATAGCATCGATTTGCGGATAGTCTTTTAGTACCTCAGCCTTCCAGTGGCTTGGGTCATGCGAGAGCAATAACTTAACGGTGTTTTTTTCCAAACCTATTACGGCCTTCTCCATGGACCCATATTTTGGAAACCGACCCTTGGCACCCCAATTCTGAATCCCAACAACATCAATGGCTTGATCTCCAATTTTTATTTGTCTGTTTTCATCTAAGAGCACATCCCAGCCCATGTCTCTCTGTCGTTGTACAAGGCTGTTTAGGTTGTCCTTTTTGGCCTGATCCGTTTCCCAGGCAACATAGTCGCCATAGTCGTGATTGCCCAATACGCTGAACACACCATGTTTTGCTGAAATCGATGAAAACAATTCTTCCCAACCATCCAGTTCTGTGGCCATATTATTCACCAGGTCACCCGTAAAAAAGACCGCATCCGAATTGAGTTCTTTCACCATCTGAATGCCCTTAGCCACGGCTTTCTTACTCCAAAAAGAACCTGTATGTATGTCGGAAAGGTGTGTTATGGTAAAACCCTCAAACTCTGATGGTAGATTGGGAATGCTTAACGTTCTTCGAATAATTCGATAATCGTGCGCTCCACTTACAATGCCCCAAGTCATTCCAATAACCGGAAGCGCTGCAGTAATTGCACCAGCTCTCGTCAAAAATTCATTTCTCGATATTGTAGACTCACTTGACGACGAATGGTCAACGGGGTTTAGGCGTTGCCATATGACTTTACCCAATCTAATCAGGTCGTCAATAATTAACCAAACTGCGAACAAGATCTTACCCAGAATATTTGCCATCCCAATCGTCATGATAAAAGTGAGGGCGGGCCGCGCAGCGGGCGTTTGAGACAGAGTATCGAACAATAAAAAGCCTAAAATTGTCACAATGGACAGCCCCCAAAAAATGCCTTTGGAAATTTTTTGGGCGAGTGGAGAAAATGGTGCAATTGCGACCTTTAAACCTTGATAGGCGTAGAAGTCAACAGCGATAACAAACAGAGCAACCAATAAAAAGAGAAGGGTCCGATTCATAACAAGACAAAAACAAAAAAACCCCGAAAAAGTTCGGGGTTTTTGTGAGGTCTCGAGCGGATTCGAACCGCTGTGGATGGTTTTGCAGACCACTGCCTAGCCACTCGGCCACGAGACCAATAAGGGTGCGAAAGTAGTTATTTATTCAACCGTTTTCGATCACATAATTTACGGAAACGTGTTGCAATTGAAACGATAAGGGCGGCGCCATTTTTCGCACAATGATCTCGACTCGGTTGGTCTTAACATATTCGGAAGAAACGGCGTTTGCGATATTCTGGGCCACTTTCTCAATTAGGTTGCAACGAACATTCATCTGCTCCTGTGCAATTTCCATTAAGCGTACGTAATCGACCGCGTCATCTACATCATCCGAGTTTTGGGCGGCTGAAAAATCTCCATCAACAATCATATCTACCTCAAACACCCCACCTGTTCTCTGTTCGTGTGGATGGCAGCCGTGAAACGCGTGGAAGGAAAGCCCCATGACTTGTATTCTAGCCATTATGTTCTAGATTCTAATCCAAGTTTCAAACGCGACTCAGATTCATCTCTGCCAAGAAACTCCATCGTTTCAAACATTCCGGGCCCGACCCCTCTGCCTGTTATGAACACACGAAGAAGCGGCATTGCTGCTCCCATGCCAATTCCGTTTTCTTCCAAATATTTACTAAACGTCGCGTGTAATGTCTCTGCCGAATAATCAGTTTTGGAAAATGCCTCGACCAGCCCAAGAACTAAATCAGCGGAGCCCTCTTTCCACTTTTTACCCAGAAGTTTCTCGTCATATTCAGTTGGTCGAATGAACAAATAAGCGCCTTCAATCATGTCTGCAACAAAAAACGCGCGGTCTTTCATTAGGTCGACATACCCAGGAAGCTTTTCTTCCTCGAATGGGATTGACTCTTTCACCAATGTTGGCTTAAGCAATTCGGCCAACTCCTGATTCGATTTTGTTCGCAGATAAGTCTGATTATACCATCTGGTTTTATCCGCGTCAAACTTTGATCCTGATTTACCCACTCGCTCAAGCGAAAAAGCTTCGATCAAACCTTCAAGGCTATATACTTCTTGATCAGACCCCGGATTCCAACCAAGAAATGCAATCATGTTTACAAATGCTTCGGGGAAATATCCTTTTTCTCTGTATCCTGAAGACACTTCCCTCGACTGAGGATCTACCCATTCGAGTGGAAAAACCGGGAATCCTAAACGATCGCCATCACGTTTGCTCAGCTTTCCGTTTCCATCAGGCTTAAGAATTAGAGGTAAATGGGCGAATTCGGGGCGCGAGTCTTCCCACCCCAAATATCTGTAGAGTAGAACATGGATAGGTGCAGATGGCAACCATTCCTCGCCGCGAATCACATGCGTAATTTTCATGAGGTGGTCATCCACAATATTGGCCAAGTGATAGGTGGGCATCCCATCAGATTTGTAAATTACTTTATCATCAATTGCGTTTGAGCTCACTTGAACCCACCCACGAATTTTGTCATGAAATCGAATTTCTTCGTTTCGAGGAACCTTTACTCTAATTGTATACGGATCTCCCGCATCTAATTTTCGCTGCACCTCGTCCGCAGAAAGTGTCAAGGAGTTTTGCATTGTCATTCTAACCGCTGCATTATACTGTGGACTCGGAACTTTCGCTTTTGTAAGACGCTCCCGCATCTCAGTTAACTCTTCGCTTGAATCGAATGCATAATAGGCATGGCCAGAGTCGATTAGCTGATCCGCATATGATCGGTACAGATCCTTTCTTTCAGACTGCCTATAAGGGCCAAATTCGCCGCCATTCCATGGGTCTTCATCTAGCTTTATGCCCACCCATTGGAGCGCCGCTCTAATGTAATCCTCGGCGCCTGGAACGTATCTTTTCTGATCTGTATCTTCAATTCGAAGAATGAAATCACCTCCATGTTTTTTGGCAAATAGATAGTTGAACAATGCCGTTCTCACCCCACCCATGTGTAACGGTCCAGTTGGGCTTGGGGCAAATCTTACTCGAACTTTTGTCATAATAGTCTATAAAAAGGCCGCAAAGATAGTTTCCTTTACCGCCATTCATGATGATTTTGATCCTCAATGTTTAACCCCGATTAACAACTTCGCCCTTTTTACGTTGGTATATTTGATTAGAATATGAGTGAACTTGAAATTTTAGAGAAAAATTTAGACAATTATGTCTCTAGATTTTACGCCCAACAAATCCTGAGGGGCGCTTTTTTAACGTTATTAATCACGCTATCTGGGTGGCTTATAATTGCGTTGCTAGAACACGCTTTCATGTTTAATCCATTGGTTCGTGGGGCTATTTTCTATTCGTTTTTAATGCTGATTTTCTCCGTTCTGATCTTTCAAGTAATCCTTCCAGTATTAAAATATTTCAGGGTTTTGGTTCCAATCAGTAAAGAACTTGCCGCTCAAGAAATTGGCGCTGGGATCAAAGAGGTTGATGACAAACTGACAAATACACTCTCTTTAAGCGCTGGGCTCACCGAATCGAATGCATTGGTTCTCGCAAGCCTGAATCAGCGTGCATTAGGATTGAACAAGTTTCAATTTTCCGGATTAATCAATCTAAAAAAGCCACTAGAACTGCTGAAGTATCTAGTACTCCCTATTCTAACCATTTTCGTCATTGCATTCTTCAATCCGTCCATGATTCTTGACAGCTCATATCGGGTCTTTTCATACAATCAGTCCTTTGCTCCTCCAGCACCTTTTTCGTTTCAAATTGAAAACGCAAGTTTAATTGTTGCTGAAGGTCAGCCGTTCACATTAACCGTGTCTACAAATGGGAGTCAAACCCCGAGTCAAGTTTATATTGAATCCGGGTCAACCTCGAGCCGATTGATTGGTCGGGGTGACGGTATGTTTGAACACACATTTGATAGGCTGAACCGCGACCTTGTATTCAATCTGACTGCTTCCGGTGTTAATTCACCCGAATTTCGCATTCAAGTTTTTTCTAGGCCAAAACTGGTCATGAACACGGCGTTGATCGAATACCCCAGCTATACGCAGTTAGAATCAGAGAAGGTGGCAAACCGAACGCAATTCAGGGTTCCTGAAGGCTCCATCATGAGTTGGCGTTTTGAAACAAAAGATGTTGAGTTCATCAAACTAATCCAAAACGAATCCGGCCTGAGTTTAGAAACCGCCAACTCTCTGTCAACCATGACTTCCACGGCAAATGGCCCGCAGGCCTTTAACTTGTTTGTTCAAAGTCCTTTTGGGTTAAAAGACACTGTTCCATTCATCATTGATGTGATTAAGGACGGCCACCCAAAAATATTCGTGAAGGAGCTGATCGATAGCAACTATTCCAGCACTCGCTACTTCAATGGCCAAATCGACGACGATTATGGTTTTTCGAAGTTGGTTTTTGTCGTTGCCGAAGTTGCAAACGGGACCAAACGAATGGTTCTTGAGGATCCAATCAATGTTGATCGTACATCTTCTGCACAGCCCATTTCTTACTTTGTGAATTTAGATTCCTTAGAACTTGCCCCTGGATCGGAAGTTGAGTACTATTTCGAAGTCTGGGACAATGACGCGGTAAACGGTGCAAAGTCAACCGTTTCAGCTAAATGGTCGCACAAGAAAATGTCAGCTAAGGAAGCGCATGACAAAAGTGAGGACCAAGCAAATAAGACGAAGGATTCCATGAAGGAGAACCTAGAAGAGCTGCGACGAATAAATGAAGAATTTAAGGAGTTTAAAAAGGCGCTGCTACAGAAAAAGAAGCAAGATTGGCAAGATAAGGAACGGCTCAAAAATCTACTGGAGCGGCAAAAACGTGCAATGGAGAAAATCATGCATCAATCCGAGGCTCAGCGCAAACAAAACGAACAAGACAAGCAATTTAAGAAGCAAAGTGAGGAGATGCTCAGAAAACAAGAGCAAATAGAAAAAATGTTCAATGAACTCTTCGATGAGGAGTTCAAGGAGAAGCACAAAGAGTACAATGAGCTCTTGGATAAGCTCAACAAGGATCAGACGATGGATAAGTTGGACGAAATGAAGCTTGACAACGAGAAGGTCGAAAAAGAACTAGATCGCACGTTAGAGCTCTTTAAACAGCTTGAGTTTGAACAAAAAGTAAACGAAGCACTGGAAAAAACGAATGAGTTAAAGGATCGTCAGGAAGAGCTCAACAAGGAAACGGATAAGAAGGAGAGTCGGTCAGAAGAGCTGAAAGAAAAGCAGGATGACCTCAAGGAAGATTTAGATTCCCTCACTGAAGAATTGGACAAGCTTGAGAAGCTCAATGAAGAACTGGAAGAAAAACAACCCTTGCCTGAAACGAAAAGTGATACAGATAAGGCGGAAGACGCGATGAACGAATCATCAGATGACTTAGAGTCTGGGAAGAAGAAAAAATCCAAGGAAAACCAAGAAGAAGCGGAGGATGCGCTTGAAGACCTCGGATCAAAGCTTGATGCCTTTAAGCAACAGCAAGCTCAAGATCGCGCAGAAGAAGACCTTGATGACATGCGCCAAATTCTCGAAAACCTTGTCGATCTATCCCATGATCAAGAACGCGTGATGCAACAACTGAAGATCACTAGAGCAAAAGACCCTCAATTTGTAGCATTATCAATGGAACAAAAAAAGATAATCGACGACACCAAAGTTGTGGAAGATTCTCTCCTTGCTCTAAGCAAAAGAGTGCCAGAGATCGGAAAGGAAATCAATAACGAAATCTCGGACGTCAAGCAGCACATGGATATTGCCCTTGACAACATGACTAACCAGCGTCCTAATCAAGAAAAGGCACACCTCCAAAGGGCCTCGGTCAGTCAGCAACTTTCCATGACCTCACTGAATAATCTGGCCATAATGTTTGATCAAATAATCAAACAAATGCAGCAGTCGATGAACTCAAAAATGAAGGGAAACGGTCAATGTGAAAAGCCCGGTAACGGTAAGAGCGGTAAGCCGTCAGCCTCCGACATGAAAAAAATGCAGCAAGGCCTGAACGAACAGCTGCAGAAATTGAAAGACGCGATGGAAAAGGGCAAGGCTCCTAATGGCAAAAACCCAGGACAGATGCCTGGAAAGGGACAGGGAGGAATGAGTCAAGAGCTCGCGCGCATGGCGGCGCAACAAGAAGCGATTCGGGAACAATTAAGGTCTTTAGCGAATCAAATCGAGGGCAATGGCGGTAAGCCCGGCGCAGGTATGAAGCAATTGGAAAAGCTGATGGAGCAAACAGAGGAAGATTTGCTTTACCAAAGAATTACCCAGCAAACAATTGATCGTCAGCAAGAAATAATGACGAAGCTCCTCGAAGCAGAGAACGCAGAACGCGAGAGAGATATGGAAGAGAAAAGAGAATCAAAAAACAACAATACAACCTTCGAGATTCCATCTTCACTCTGGGAAAAATACCATCAGGATAAGCAGAAAGAGTTAGAGTTTTACAAAACTCTTCCGCCAAATTTGAAACCTTATTACCGCAAAAGAGTATATCGCTACTTTAGCCAATTCCCTGAGTAATATGTCAACCCTGCATAAGTCACTAATCCTTGCCTCCACAATCGACCAATTATCCACGGTCGAGCAACTCATTGATGAGCTACATGAAGCCGGTGATATTAACGATGAGATTTATGGAAACATTCTGGTTGCCTCTTCCGAAGCATTTTTAAACGCTATTCAGCACGGAAACAAAAACGACGCCTCCAAAAAAACACATGTAACATTCGAAATTGGATCGAGTCCAGAACTCATAATCACCATCCAAGATGAGGGTAATGGTTTCCCATTTGAAAGCTTACCAGACCCAACCGACCCCGACAATCTAGAAAAGATAAATGGCAGGGGTGTTTTCATTATTAAAAACCTTGCTGACAGCGTTGAATTCGAGCGAAACGGAGCAACTTTAAAGATGAAATTCAATCTAGCTGTAAAGGATCTTGTGGAAGCGTAACTTTGCCGCTTAATCCATAGATCTTGGAATTCAATCTTTTTAATGAAACGGATGCACCAATCGGGCTCAATGAGTCTGCTATCGCCGTTGTATGCTCTCTGATATTCAAGGATAATGACCACGAATCCACCTGGCTCAACGTTATTCTTCAAAACACGAAAGATCACACCTCGTTGAATATCAACTATTTAGGTCACGAATACGCTACTGACGTAATCACTTTCGATCTCTCAGATAGTGCAGACATCTGCGGAGAAGTATACATCAACCTAGACGTAGCAAAAGATAATGCGCACACACACGGCGTTGACACCATCAACGAAATACAGCGCCTAATAATTCACGGGGCTCTGCACCTTGCAGGCTACAATGATTCATCCTCGGAGGAAAAGCAATTAATGAAAAGAAAAGAAGATCATTATCTAAATAGTTTCATGTGAAACATGCAAAAAGAATTTGACGTTATAGTAGTAGGCGGGGGTCATGCAGGCTGCGAAGCAGCGGCCTCAGCAGCAAACTTGGGCTCTCAAACCCTTCTCATCACCATGGACATGACCAAGTTTGCACAAATGTCATGTAATCCCGCTATGGGCGGCGTCGCGAAGGGCCAAATAGTTCGCGAAATTGACGCGCTTGGCGGCTATAGCGGAATCGTGAGCGACTATAGCGCTATTCAGTTCCGGATGCTTAATCGATCAAAAGGGCCAGCGATGTGGAGCCCGAGAACGCAAAATGATCGCACCATTTTCACAACCAAATGGCGCGAACTATTGGAAGAAACACCCAATCTCGGTTTCTGGCAAGACTCCGTAATAGGCCTCACATACGAAAATGACAAAGTCACTGGCGTACGCACATCTCTCGGCATCACCATAAAAGCAAAGTCCGTAATACTGACTTCTGGAACCTTCATGAATGGATTAATACACATTGGTGAAAAACAACTCGGAGGAGGTCGAATCGGTGAAAAGGCATCTACTGGTATCACCGAGGAACTTAATTCTATCGGATTCGCGTCTGGTCGTATGAAAACTGGAACGCCGCCTCGGATCGATGGCAGCAGTCTTGATTATTCAAAAATGGAAGAGCAACGAGGAGACCAAGATCCCATGTCATTCTCTTTTCTCAAGCCTTATACATTGCGGAACCAACGTTCCTGTCACATAACTTACACTAATCCCGATGTTCACGCCATTATCGCAGAGAGCATCTCGCTTTCGCCACTCTATAACGGTCAGATCGACTCCATTGGCCCTCGATATTGCCCTTCTGTTGAAGACAAGGTTCAACGATTCGCAAGCAAGGACAGGCATCAAATCTTCGTAGAACCCGAAGGCTGGAACACAAAAGAAGTCTATGTTAACGGCTTCTCAACATCCCTACCATTGCACGTGCAAGAAAGAGCTATTCGCAAGATTATCGGCTTTGAGCACGCCCAGTTCTTCAGACCAGGCTACGCCATTGAATATGACTATTTCCCACCTACTCAACTCAAACACACGCTTGAGACGAAACTTGTATCTGGACTATTCTTCGCAGGTCAAATAAATGGTACAACCGGATACGAAGAGGCTGCCGCACAGGGTATAATTGCAGGAATAAACGCACATCAATGTGTCAATCAAAAGGATGCCTTCACCCTTTCGAGAAAAGACGCATATATCGGAGTATTAATCGATGATCTTATAACCAAAGGTACGGATGAGCCGTACAGAATGTTTACATCCCGAGCAGAGTATCGCATACACCTGCGCCATGAGTCTGCCGATGAAAGGTTAACTCCCATGTCAAATAAAATCGGGCTCGCAGGCCTCGATCGAATGAAAGCTCTCGAAAAGAAACAATCGTCTGCACATAAGACCACATCAAAAATCTCCAAACAAAGCATCACTTCGAAAGAAGCAAATCCAGTTCTCGAAGCACTTAACTCACAACCAATCAATCAAACTGTAAAGGCATCTAGTTTGTTGTCACGGCCCAACGTCCACATCGACACTCTTGCAGAAATGAGCTCTGCTATCCGCACATTCTTAATCGATGAAGCCATCGGTATTGAAGCACAGACATCCGCAGAAATTGCACTCAAGTATTCAGGATACATAGAGCGCGAAAACGAACAGGCCGACAAAATGCTTAGATTGGACAAAATGAAAATTCCAATTTCATTTCCCTACGCTGATGTATCCTCCATGAGCAATGAATCCAGAGAAAAGCTTTCTTTGGTTAAGCCATCCAACCTTGGCCAAGCAAGCAGAATTCCAGGCATCAAACCCACCGATATCTCCATTCTGATGGTTTGGCTTGACAATGTTTCACATGAAACGTCGAAATAGTTGAAAATAGAATAGCGATGCCATTTTGGATAAATACCATTAAGAACAAGTTGAAAAGCCGAAAGAACCATAGCTCTGGCTCCCAGGTTAATCCCTTGATTTTCAATTACTTAATGTGTCGGCGTACTTTTCACTCACTTTCGTCGTTCTTCACAACCCGCATGCGCACCTCGTTCATCATAATCTTTGTACTTGCAATACTCCAAGCACAAGCACAAACCACCATTGGGTCTTGGCAGAGTCATAATCCTATGTCTTCCTTCAAGTGGATAGGAGAGACCCAATCAAAGATTTATGCCGCCAATCAATACGGCGTGCTTGCCTATGATCGCGATAATGAATCTGTCGACGCCCTTACTAAGGTTAACTATTTAGCGAGCACCCAGATCACTTCCTTTGAATGTCATGCGACAGGGAAAGCATGTATCATCGGATATGCAGATGGAAACTTAGACATCATTCTTCCCAGCGGAAAAATAGTGAATCAGCCGGCAATCAAGAACAGTCAGGCAATCGGAGAAAAATCAATTAATGACATTCTTATAACGGGTTCAATCGCGTGGCTCTCATCGGGAATTGGAGTAATCCAAGTTGATCTTGAATCCTTCAATATTATCGATTTTGCTCCCATAAATTATGATGGGCAAAATCAACGCATCGGTCAACTCTTAAAATCGGGAAACAGCTTGTATATGACCACCGACAAATCGATACTGCGCACAAACATCGCTAAGCTGTTTTCCGAACCTGTGCACACAGAAATACCCATAGACATTACTACAACCGAAATTTCACAGTTCTTTGAGTTTCAATCAAACATTTTCCTCATCCAAAAAACTGGGGGGTTTCAAGCGGACACCTTGTTTCAACTCATTGGCACAGACTGGGTACAATTAAGTGAGTTCAGTGATCTCGGCATCCAGCACATCCAGGTAAAATCGGATACAATACTCGTGACGCACGCCACTTCCATTACTCAATACAGCGCTTCTTTTGAACAAATTGGCACCTCCATCTTCACATACGGTCCTGATGGGATAGCCCCTGCTCAAGCTCTATTCTCCAACTACTCCAATAAACTCATTGTGGCTGACCTGCTTTATGGAGGAGTCGAGGTTTCACCACAGGATCAGTTTAACGGTACATTATTCAGCCAGAGCTCCCCATTCCCAGCAAGCAGCATCATAACCAAACTAAACGTAGTAGAAGATGTCTTATACGCCTTACCAGGAGGCAATGAGTACACGTATAACAGACCCAATTTACATCGATACGAAGACAATCAATGGTCGTCCAAAGAATTGATAAGCACTGAATTTTCAACCTATGTAAATGGCAATCAGTTACTTCAAATTAATGAAAAGCTGTACGTTTCTTCCAATAGGGGCGGTGTGGCAGTTCTCGACAAGGATCTTTCCGTTCTCAACGTCTTTAACGACGAAAACAGCCCAATAAACGACCTGCAAGAAGGCTATGATTACTTTGGCGTATCAGGAATGGATTCCGATCCTGATGGGGCGCTCTATATTTCACACACGAAAGATGATGCACCTCTTAAAATCAGAACAAAAAACGGCGCGTGGACGGAAATCTCATTTTCTGATGAGGAGCTGATCTCCCCGAAAACCTCAGACCTACTTTACGTTTCCGACTCGCTAATCTTAATGATAATAATAGATGTTGGCATCCTTGCATACAACACGCGCGGAACGCCAAGCAAATTGGAGGATGACACGTACAAGCTCCTTACGTCTTCACCTACAGCAGGTAACCTACCCAGCAGTCAAGTCACCTGTATGGTCCAAGATCTTGATGGTGAAATTTGGTTTGGAACATCTGCAGGTATTGGAATTATCTATTCACCGGAAAATATCTTCAAACAAAACTTCGAGGGGGCACAGCAGGTAATTGTAAATCAAGATGGATTCAACGGTTACCTCTTCGGCACCGAAACCATCGAAGCCATTGCTGTAGACGGCGCTAACCGCAAATGGGTAGGCACTTTTAGCTCTGGTTTATTTCAGATCTCAGCGGATGGTCAAGAACAACTAAACGCATTCAATACAGACAACAGCCCAATGTTGAACAATAAGGTCAGCGATATCGCAATTATTCCTTCCACGGGCGAAGTCTTTATCGCCTCTGAAAACGGCCTCGTTTCTTACCGATCTGACGCGACATCCTCCTCAGAAGAACTTACAGACGTACGTATTTTCCCAAACCCAATTAAACCCGATTATAATGGCCTCATTGCCATTAGTAACTTGACGGCGGATGCCACCGTCCGAATCACAACCATTAATGGTGATCTAGTATTTGAAACGATAAGTTTAGGCGGCCAAGCGACATGGAATAGAAACAACTTAAGCGGCCAACGCGTAGCTTCTGGGGTATATCTTGTTCACGTTAGCACAAGTACCGCTTCCGCGGGTGTCACTAAAAAGATTCTCTTTCTAGACTAAATGCCAACAAGAGGTTTAATACTAAGGGTGATTCCCTATTCCGACAATTTGCGCATCATTCGCTGTCTCACAGACAAAGCCGGCCTACAATCCTTTGGCGTGCGAGCCTCAAAAAACAAACGCTCTAGTGGGCTTGTACAGACTGGCACCTTTATAGAATTCGAGATCCCCAGCCGCCCCTCAAAGCTCCCCACATTATCAGACTATCGCATAGACCCGACGATGAACCAGCTCGTGCATCTACCTCACCAATCGGCTCTTTGGTTTTTTGTTCTAGAAATAACGAGTAAATCCGCAGCCGAAGGATTACACATTCCCGGTCTTCGTGAAACCATCGATCGCTACTACAACCTTCTGTGCGCCCAACAGGCAACCGACGATCCGATCGTTCCCTTACTCGCTATATCCAACACCCTAGGTATAATGGACCCGATCTCTTTAAACCTTCAACCCGAAATCGGACGGACTGTCCAAAAACTCGGGGTTTCCGTATCTGAGTTTCGACCCGACCTCGAAGAGACACAATTCACTGTGCTTCTCAAACAATTCCAAACTCACTTTTCCATTACACGGCTCGACTCAATCGACATTTTATTCTGAGCAATCGATTTTCACTAGCTTAGCGTGTGACGAAGACACTACATTACGTTCTAATATTAACCCTTTTCACATTTGTTTCCTGTGGTGAGGACGCGGATAGCGGATACCTAAGTGATTCGTTCAGGTCTCCTTTTAATCCGGTTAAGAAGGGTTCTCTCTCCTCATCTTTTGGTTCCAAGGTGAAGCCAGCGAAAAAAAACAAACGCATGTCAAGCGCGTTCTCTAAGTCTGTGAAGGGCAAATCGAAACAACAAAAAGCACTCGATCCATTTTCTTTCAAGACAAAAAGGCAAAGTAAACCAGCACATTTAGGTTCTCATTTCACCAACAAAAGCCACACTGCGAAGGAGCGATCATTCCTGGATGATCACTTCTCCAAATCAAATTCTGGTTCGTCCAAATCGAATCTTCCTGATCATTTCTCCAAGGGCGGATCTAAAAAAGAGCGACTCGAGATGCCAGATCACTTCTCTAAGTCTGGCACTAAGAAAGCGCGGGCTTCGATGCCAGATTTTTTCTCGTCAGGAAATGAAAACCGAGAACGTGAATCCATGCCGGATTTCTTTTCTAAATCCCAAGGTTCCACCGAGCGGGGATTGCTTCAAGACCATTTTGGTTCGGAGACTTCAGAGAAAAAACGCGCGCTGCTGACCGACCACTATTCTGCTACAAATAAAAAAACGGAACACTCAGAAAAAGATCTGCAATCAAAAGGAGCGCGAAAGAAATTTTGGAGAAAGAATATGACCGGAGAGCGGTTTAGGCTCTTCAATATTGATCCCAATAAAACCAAAAAGTCTAAACGAGCAACAAGAAAAAAGAAGCATAAAAAAGATCCATTCGGTCGAAATAGCAGGAAAATGCATCGTGCCCAAATGCCAAAAGGAGAAGGGGACCTCTTTCCTAACGGCGTCCTGCCCAAAATGGAAGACTTCCGTTAACCTCATAAAAAAAGCCTTAGCACACGTGCTAAGGCTTATAATAACCGCTCCCCCTATTGTTCAAAGTTGCAGCATAATTCCCTTTTTTGACCATTTTCCAATCCAATAATAGAATCGAAAATAGGATCAATTCCAATTGCAGTCAATGTTCTTTCTATTTGCGTTAAATAGCTATCGGAGTAAAGAGCAGTATGAAAATGTTTGGGCGTCGATCTAAGTCCCTCCACTAATTTTGGATTTGGTGAATGAATCTTCTCGAATCTAAATAATGGATCAGGATTTTACAGGTTCCTGCAATATGGTTCGGGTTCTCACATGTAGAGATTTTTTTATAGTCCACAAGAACGGTGGAGTTGTTATTGAAAGATTCTAAAATTTAATAATTACTCAGATAATTGTTTGTAAAATTTACGAGCATCCCAATAGTCTTGTTCTTGAAATATCTTGCCATCTTTCATTTTAACAAGGGTTGCGCCATAAACATTAACTTTCTTACCACTTTCAGCATGAGTCCCTTTAAAATTCCAGTGCTTAATAAGTTGATCACCATCACCAAATAAATTGACAATTAAAAATTCAGAGTCTGGAAAACCTGTAATATATCCTGCATAAGCATTTTTAAATTCTTCTGGACCTTTAGCGTTAACAACTCCATCTTCATTCAGATGGGTAACATTCTCATGAAGGTATTCATCTAATACATTAATATCTCTCTCAAGAAAAGACTTTTCCCAAGCAGATCTATAATTTTCCATATTGTCGGATAATAATATTTTTGAATTTTTTAGTTCATTACATGCATCTGATTCTTTATTAGTACAACTAAATATAGAAAGCACTAATGTTAGCAATAATAATTTTTTCATAATTAAAAGTGTTAGGTAGTTTATAAATTTATAAAAAAATTTAATCATGAGAAAAATTTACACTATCCTAATATGTGCAATCGTACTAATCAGTTGTGATTTTACTAAAAGTGGAGATCAAACAGTTACTGAAGAAGAAGTGATGAATGTTTTTAATGACTAAAACATAAAAACTAACTATTACAACATAGTTGTACAAACGGCTACACCAGGTCTACACTTACGGTCACCTCAGGATTTTTTCAATAAAAAATCATTTTTTCCATCATAATGAAACTCTAAACAGTTGACATAACATGTTGGTCTTCAATTTTTTTAAAAGAAAAAAATCAACCAGGTCACAATTAGTGTCATGAGATAGTGCAGCAAATAATGCTGTGTTATTTAGTGTAACCATAGGGTTCTAATACTTGTTCTTTCAATGCAGTAAAGGGTAGTGTCTGTTAACCCAGATATGTTGTATTAAGGGGTGTTATAGGTGACAATAGTCTTTACTCAATACATCTCATTACATGTAATCACTGTAACCATCTCGAAGAGATAAATAAACTTAGATATGTATATCTATAAGGCACATTATTTTTAAATTTATTTTATTGATATTCAGTGAGTTAACATGAAAAAGGTTTACACCTTCACAAATTTCTTGTAAACCAGGTAATTATATAAGTGAACGCTTAAAATTCACTTATAATGTCAAGAACAAGTTGGTCAGATGACGACCTGGAGAAGCTGTCTAGGAAGAAGAACCATAGGGTAAGATACAACGGACATAATTACATCTGGGAGCATCGTCTAAAGGGTAATAAATGGGAGAAACATAGTATCGACTGCTACGCTGAGTATCGAAAACCATTACATGAAATTCATTACTGGACATACAATTACGGAAAAGAACTGTCTGAAAGACAATCAAAACAGGATAGTTTACACTACCGTGAACTGAAGCGATATCTATCAATCACGGCTAGAATGGTAAGGATTAGAGAAAATCCTAAACTGAAGACAAGGGATAAGATTAGAATGGTAATGAAGACTATGCCTAAGAAAACCGCAGTTGGGATAGCTGAACTGTTAAATATATCTAGGCAGATGGTCCACAAGCATCAGGTTGAAATATTAAGGGGTAATACATCAAACTGACATCGTCATTGAAGTTAAATTAACTGTCTCATAACTGTCTGAAAACTGTCCAAAACGATGTTTTTTGTACTTTTCGAGCAGTTTAATGCTCTGAGCATACAGAACGATTTTGGGTTCGTTTTTAGCGAAAGTTGGTGGAGCAAAAAGGTGATTGATTGTTTTTTAAACAATCATGAAACCTAGTCGTACCAACACTTGCAATAAAATAAAGACGACCTCTGGCTGTTAAACAAAAAAAGCCTCGGTGTATCCACCAAGGCATTTTAGTTGCTCCTCCTCTTGGGCTCGAACCAAGGACCCTCTGATTAACAGTCATGAGGTGATTTGCTATAATCACATAGATAACAACATGTTACACATCTAATAAATGTTTAACTGTCTAAGAACTGTCTGTGATAAATCTAAGTTACCCCAAGGTTGGTCAAACCAAAGACCTTAAAGTCTTCATCTCGTTTCATCTGAATAATCAAAAAATAAGGTTGTATAGCGGCAAAAGAATTAACAGCTCGTTAAACCCGAATAACCACCCCATAGAACATCGTCTATCAATGGCTAATTTATTAGCTGCGGAGGTTTATAGTCATATCGCTAAAGGGGGTGTTCTAAAGTCACATCGAAGAGAAACAATCCAATCAGGTCGGTTATCTGACCTAGAGTACCTGAAGCTTGCTTTAGACAGTAAGCTGAATAGCAACTACTCTGCTAAATACAAAACAACCCTTCGTTACACTTACAGGGATATTGTCGATGCCTCCAATGGCAATAAACTATGCGCTGATGAACTAAGTGCTATGCTCAACAGATACACCAATGCCACAAGCTATAACACCTTTAGAAGACATGTAAACGCCCTAATAAATGAGGCTGTGAACCTGGGTATGGATGAGAGGGACCTATTGAAGAATAAGAGTAAAAAGGCAAAGGCTAAGCTCCATAAACCCTTCAGAGACATAGGCCTCATTTTAGATGAGATAAAAGCCTTTAATAGTAACCTCTACCTCTGTTGTCTTCTGACATACGGATGCCTCCTCAGGCCACATCGAGAAATAAGGGAGTTATGTTGGGGGGACTTCTCTAACGACCTGAGTCAAATACACCTGTCAGGGCATCGGAATAAATCAGGACGAAACAGGATAGTTCCTGTCCCAAAGTACATCCGAGAGAACCTTCATGCTGGAGACTTAAACTGTAATGTATTCAGTGGCAATCATAAGGCATACAACCGGGACTACTTTAAGTGCCTTTGGAGGCGATTTAAGAGCCAATCTAAGCTGATTGACACCAATCAGACTCTATACTCTTTCAGACACTCTGGGGCTATAGAAATATACAAGCGCACAGGCTCATTAGTGAAGCTCCAGAAAGTGATGGGTCATTCAAGCCTGAATGTATCCCTAACCTATTTAAGGGGCTTAGAGGTAGCTGAATTAACCGAGGAGGATATGCCGAAGGTCTGAAGGATTCACCCCAAACAATTTCTTCGTACTATTCCCCTAAAACACAAAAAGCCCCTGCCAGAAAGTAGAGGCATCATGTAGTAAAATAGAAGAATAATAATCGTCAGGGAAATCTCAATTAGGTCATTGAGCTTCCCTTTATCAAAACCAATGCATAAATTGAAACCTCATTTAAGAACAACTTTTGATGAAATACCTAACCAAATCAAAATTCAAGCTTGGGCTTGAATGTCCCACCAAGCTCTACTATACTGACAAGGAGGTTTTTCCAAATCAAAAGGTTGATGATCCGTTTCTAGAACAACTAGCCAATGGAGGCTTTCAAGTAGAAGCCATGGCTAGGCTGATGTATGACGATGGTGTATTGATTGACGCTAGAAATCGAGTCTTAGCTACTCAACAAACGGACGAACTGCTGAGGCAAACGGACGCAATTATCTCTGAAGCTTCTTTCCTCAACGGATCGCTAAATGTTAGAACAGACATCGTTCAGAAAAGGGGTGATTACCTCAAACTTATTGAAGTTAAAGCTAAGTCTTCACACTCATCAGAAAGCATCGAAAGCGAGTTTTTGAGTAAGAACAAAAAGAAATTAGATAGTTCTTGGGAGGCATACTTATGGGACATTGCCTTTCAGACATACGTGGCAAAATTGTCTTACCCAAAACTCAAAACAAGTTCATATCTACTGTTGGTTGACAAAGACGCCAAGGCTTCTATTGACGGGATTCATCAGAAGTTTAAGATCACCCAAGAATCTGACGACCAGCGATCTAATATCAAAATTGAGGAAGGGCTAAATTTTGCAGACTTAGGGAACGCACTTCTGGTTGAAAAAGATGTTACTGAGATTATTTTGCGAATTATAGAGGGCGAGTTTATTCACTCCAACGGAATGAACTTCCTAGATAATCTGAAGATGTTATCTGAAAACTATGTAGCAGATATTGAGACGCATTCGTTGATTGGCAGAAAGTGCAAAGACTGTGAGTTCCGACTTAAAGATGACGAGCACGAATCTGAAGTTCAGTTATCAGGCTATAACCGCTGCTGGTTACATGACGGCAGGGTGAAACAGGAAGATCTCGAGCTACCTAAAACTTACGACATCCATAACTCTGGTTTTGCTAAAAAAGTGATGGCCGAAGAGGGAGTGCTTCTTGCAAAAGACTTGGATATTTCACACCTCAACAATCCTTCGGATAAAGGCGCAGCTTACAGCAGGCATGACAGACAAGTATTGCAGCTCGAAGACATTCAAAACGGAACCGTGCGTTCAGAATTTAACCGAGAAGCGTTTGCTGGATACCAACAAAAGATTGTGTTCCCTTTGAATATGATCGACTTTGAAACCTGCGCAATGGCCCTTCCTTTCACAAAAGGAATGAGCCCTTATGAGACGGTTGCTTTTCAGTTTTCTCATCATATTATTCATGCAGATGGAAAAGTCGAGCACGCTACACAATGGCTACAAACAGAGCCTCACTCCTTTCCAAACTTTGATTTTGTGAGGGCCTTGAAAGCGGCCTTAAGCAATAATAATGGTAGTATCTTCAGGTATCACAATCATGAAAACTCTGTGCTCAATCAAATCAAAGGGCAATTGCTTAGGTCACAAGAAAGTGATATAGTAGAACTGATTGAATTTATCGAATCAATTACCAGCTTTGACCCAGATGGCAATGGCAAGATTGAAGGAGAAAGATGCATGATTGATTTACACAGGCTCATCAATGACTGTTATTACAACACCCATTTTGCTCACTCTCTTTCGCTCAAAGCTGTGCTTCCTGCCATCATAAAAATGGATAATGCAATACAAACTAAGTACAGCAAGGAAATAGGCGAAAACGGGGTTACTTCATTAAACTTTGAAGAAAACCATAAATGGTTAATGCCACATCTAAAAGATGGCTTAGATCCTTATCATTTACTTCCTAAACCGTTTGCTGGGCTTGATGATGAACAACTATCGAGTTTCATGAGTGAAGCAGATGACACTGTCAGCAATGGCGGTACCGCAATGATGGCTTATGCCATGTTACAGTATACTGACATGCAACAGGAAGAACGAAGGCTATTAGAACTCTCCTTGCTGAAATATTGTGAGCTTGACACACTCGCAATGGTTTTTGTTTGGGAGCATCTGGACACTATTAAAAGAAATATAATTTGAACTATATGAAACCCGCAGTCAGTGCAGAATTTGAAACAATCCTTCATCAATTACAAGAGATTGAAAAACCCGCGAGCCTAAAGACGGTCGGAGTATTTGAATATGTAAAACACACAGACAGCAGGAATAGAGAACGGTTAAGACGTGATATAACCATAATCAAAAATTTTGAAGCCAACACGTCAAAATCCTATCATGCATGGTTCTTGAACATTTCTACTAATCATGTTGAATTACTTGAACAGTTTAGTCTAGGACCATTGGCAGGACATACTTCAATAACGAAGTACAAAAGAATAAATGGTGAGCTAGTTAAAGGTAAGAGTAAATTAATCTCTATCAAATAAGGAGTTGATGACGGTTACAATGAAACACAGGAATCATTACTAAATACGTAGTACTGTTTTTTTTATTGGACAATTAGAAATGAAGCAATCCAAACAAATTCTTTTAATGTACTCTAAAACAGTTATTTTTACTTTGATATATAATCAGAATAAAATCACAATTAGGATTAAGCCATGAGTTTACAAACACAAATTGCTGATAGAATCATTGATGTATTTTCAGATGCAACTATCAAAAAAATAGATAAGGACAATTATCTGGATATTCATTTACCTTCAGTAAATGAGCAAAAGGGCACCCACATCTTTTTCAATACGAGTAAGAATAAAGTGAAAATTGGCTTTTACTGTAGAGATAATGATTTTGTTGAAAAGGCTGTAAATTCTTCGGATGAGCTTGAGACTTATTCTCAAGGGATTAGATTAGCAAGCAACCCCACCTTTGAGGATGCTGACAGTGCTATCACAGCTGCACTAGCCATGATAAATGCCATTCAAGGAAATGAGAGTTCGATTATTCAAGATTCGAACAAAGAATCTGATGCTATGCAATCTCTAACCATAAATGAAGAGTTCATTGGCATCTTAAATGAACTAATCAAATCATATAAATTATTACCTAATTTCAGTTTTGTTCCAGAAGTCTTACGTGAAAACGGGTGCATTATTGATGGAAATGCTTGTTGGTTTTACACAGAAGAAGTTCAGTGGGCAGAAAATGCAGAATTATGGGATTTACTTGTTACCCATGATGGATTTTATTCATCTATGGGACAAAAGGAGTTCAAACTTTTATTCAATTGGGATAGCCTAGTTGACCTTAAAATCAAAGTTGCAGAGGATCACTCTAAAGTAACCTTAGGTTTATTCCAAGAAAACGGTCAGTTTTTATCTTTAACTCAAGAAGAATCACTCTCGTTATTAGTCATCTACTACATGTACCAGCATATTGTAAAATTGATCATTGATGAATTCCGTGATGAACCAATAATTAATTGGTCTGCAGTAGATGAAATGGGTGTTCTGCGAAGAAACTTCAACTCTTATCAAGAACTTTATGCTAGTGTAGAATAAGTCTTTTGATCGTCATTAAACCGTGATTAACTATTCATTTTAAAATGTTGCTCCAGACCAAGGTGATTTTTACATACTGAATAACCCTACCAAAATGAATAAGGAAGAAATCAGTCATTTTCTGATTAAAAGAAGCAGTTCTATAAGGCAGATAAGAAAAAACAACATCAGGCGCAAAGGCTTTTTCGAATTAACAATCAGAAAGACTGCTTTTAATCCTCCATCTGCGGAAATAAAACCTAACGATATTGTTTATGTAGCTGAGACTAGTGGTGGGATTTATGCAATGGGCGAGGTAATTGAAAGTGGTAAGGTAAAAACATTTACATCAATAGAGGCATTGCTGGAATTTTCAAAGAGATTCAATGATGACCAATACTGGCTTTCGAAGATTCGTGAATTCAGTCAGAAATTGTCTTCCGATGAAAATTATAAACTGAGATTTCATGAATACTATATCAATCAAAAAATCTTAGATAGAACCATTCCATATAATGGCCCATTAGAAAGATACGATGCCTCTATTAATCGTGGCATGGCAAGTATTTTTTTCAAATTGAGAAAGGAAGACATTGAATATTTGAAAGAACCCGATTACAGATTGAAAGGTATTACGGCAGTAAACCCTGAAATACCTGGAGATCTGCGACTAAAGCTATATTCTCTTTTCAATAAAAAATATAGCATAAGTCACTTAATTGATATCGACCATTTTGTCCCAAAAAGTGTTGGTGGCCCTGGTAATATCGCTGAAAACTTAGTGCCTATTGGATTTAGTTTGAACCGATATAAAAATGATTCAATCCCAAGAAGTTTATTTGAAATTGCCGCCAGTGACACATTTCGGTCAAACTTCATCGATGTTCAAAAAGAGGTTTTAAAAGCATGCAGACTTGAAGATGAATTTATCAAAACAAACACCTATCCTCTAGCAAAGGAGTTGGCTCGGAAAATTACGGGAATCGTAAATGCTTGGTCTGATCTGAACCTGATAAAAAGCTTTTACTTAGCGGTCAACGAAAAATCTCATCTTAACTACGGTAAAATCATCAGAGACATGCAAAACGCTTAATTTTAAATTCTACAACAAATAATTTTTGTGCTTTTACTGAGAAAAAAGAAATGAATGTAACTTTTAGATTGAAGTTTGACCCAAATGATGTCGATTCAAATGAAAGCGTGGAATACTTGTTGTTTGATATGGAAACAGAGACTAGTTGTGATGTGAGTATTGCAATATCTGATGATTCCAATTCTGATCTACTGACACAAGTGATTCAGGCTGCTAAAGATGATGTGAAGAATTGGTTGTCAGAGTATCTTGAAGAGGCGGATAACTTTATGGTCGAATCAAATTTCGATGATTTTGAACTTTCTGGAAAAGACTACACTATGCAGTATGTCAACGTTGGAATTGAAATAGCTGATATTTCGGAGTCATTTATCCAACCTGTCTCATTCTTTTTCGATTAAATTAGGTGTTCTAAAATAGAGCTCCATATAGGAAATTTGTTTAGCTTATTTTTCTCATAATCTAAGCCAAAATGCAGGTGAAGCCCCGTAAAGTCTTTTGCACCTCTTGCTGTTCGGTCATCAATCAAATAGTCACCAATCAGCAAATCTTTTCGATGCGTAATGATCATTTTCTTTTCAAATGATTTCCCAAAGTGATCCTCGATCCAATGACGTTTATCGCTCCAAGCTGTTGGATTGTCCCAAGGAGCCGTGGTGAGAATATACATGTCATATTTATTGCTTTCCAAAAGCTTGTTTACCGCTTCTATGGCGCCTTCGATGGGTGGCAAGTTTCTAAATACACCAGGAATCTCATCAGGATGTGCTTTATATTCTGGTTTATCACCATCAGGATGCGCTTTTGCGCCTTTTCCCAAATCCGCTAAAACACCATCCATATCCAAGTAAAGAATGGGCTTGCCTCCATTTTTAGCTTTTAATTCCCAAGCACGGTACTGAAGAAGATCGTTCATGAAATCCGTATGAACGCCTATGCGGTTCAACAGATTTCTGTGTGATTCGTTTTTGTATACAGAATAGATGTTTTCTACTCCTAATTCGATCAATGCCTCGCAACACAGCAAATTAGCTGCTGTGTTTTCTTTAGCAAAAATGAATGCTGTGTCAAAAGGGGCGGATTCGGAATATGATTCAATGAACGACTTGTTATCAATACTTCCTATGATAGCATGGTCAATTTCATCTTTAGCTAAGTCTACCGAATTCACATTATTATCAAAACCGAACGTTTCAACTTCGTAGTTCTTTTTTATTTCCTTGGCAAATAACACAGCTGCAGGTGTTAATCCAAAAAACGCAACTTTTTTCATCTCCTATTCTTTATGTTTTCCAAGGGTTGTAGTCTTCTCTTTCCATACCTGCTCTTGGCGCATTGGCAGCAGCGAAATCTGAGTCTGAAAAGAGTTTTTCTTTGAATTCATCAAAAGGCATTGTACGATCCAACTCCCATCTGTCTGATGCCTCCATTAAGGCATAGCTATTATTGATCATGGTTTTTGTCCAAGTACTCGGATCTCTGACATCAAGGGTATTTCTCAACTCGATAGTTTTAATGATCGTATCTTCTATTGAGTTCTGAAATTCACCTTTTTCTTTCTTATTTTCTTGAAGGAAGTCATTGATCAGATCGGTGTACTTTGTTTTTTCGCCCTTTTTCAACGCATCAATTTCTTCAACACATCGATGCCAAGAAGAGTCATCTACCTTAAGCCCAGAAGAATCAAGGGCACTTACCTCTAAAGCCTTTCTTTTGGCATTCACTTTTTCTTGGTATTCAAGATTCATAGGATTTTTTCCTCTTGTACGGTCTTGTGCATCAGCATAAGAATCATAGAAAGAATCTGATTCTTCATAAAAGAGATCTTTATGCAGTTGGTCAGCTGAGATATATTTTTCTATCATACCTTATCAAATTCGGATTTTAGCTATCTGAAACAGATCTCACTTCAGAGGTGTCCCAATCAGAGATGTGTCCGTATTTCTTCTCAGGATTGGAAAGAAATACCCTCTTCCAAACAGACGTCTCATATCCAAGCCACTCTTTTACAGCAGCTCTTAATGTTTCGTTGTTGAATTTCATGATGTCTTAGATTGGTTATTGAGAGTGTTATAATGGACGCCTATTATTCGTTTTATATTTTCTGTAATTGAAAATAGGAAAAAGTGCTCAAACAACAATTTTGAATCCTCTAGTTGTGTTGACTGTAGTTCGGTATTGAATTGCGCTTTTTTATCTTAATGGGAAACCTAGCTAAAGCGAATAACATGCCCTTTGAGTTATCAAATAAGTTGACCACAATATAGAAAAGGTAGAAGAAAAATAATGGCTGAATTACACCCGTGTAAAGGCCACCTAAAGGTATCTCTTACGACTAATATTAGAAGAGCTGTAACTTCTAAACCCCGTTGTGGTTTAAGACTAAGCTTATCATTAATTCCCATGTGGTCGGTATAGCATGAGAACTGCCGAATACTTGTAGCACCTAATAAAAGGTGGAAGCTACTTGGATCAGGTAAAACAAAATCTGCGTAAGAACTGCAACTGTGATTCCTTTATACGTTTCGCCCATGCGCCATCAGTTATACAGCTTACCCAGTAACAGTGCTAATCAGTTCCTAGCAACAACATTTAAACGTATAAGGGGGCGCAATTACACTCCAGAATAATCATCTAGATAACTTACAATCATGCAATAGATGATTATGACTAAGTGAATGAAGGTGAGTAATCGTTTAGGGTTACTCTGGATTGTAAGAGGTTGCTATAAAAAACCTCAGTAATTGATTGAAAATCAATAAAACTTGAAACCTATTTGACGATACTATGCATTGGTATAGGGAGTAACTGGTTTATAAACAGTTTTACTTTCTGAAAGAAAATATTAAATCATAGTATCATCTTAAGCATGTCGATGCATGATAATTCAGTTTTCTATTTCAAGGAATATGGGAGTGTTTATTAAATGTTTGACTTTGCTCTGGAATATATTACTTCACCTTACACACAGGGGATGGCAAACCCATAAACGCAGCCACCTCTTTAATAGCCCTTGAGACCTTCCAGGTTTCACTTTGTAAGGTCACCACAGAGTCATGGACCAGGAATCCATAGTCAACCAATGAACGCAGGTAGACCTCTTGCATGAACCGAGACTCAATCCTCTGGAGTATCATCGATGTGTTCTTGTATGGGGCGTAATCCTTCACCTCTTTAACATCCCTTGTGGATGATAGATCAACAGACTGTATAGCCTTTATGACCCTAATGAACTGATGGTATTTATAGTTCCTGTTAATACTTCTTGTAATTTTAGAAGCACCCCCATTTACCACATACATAAATCCATACTTTCCAAGTGATCTAGTTGATGGTCTATCCGTAACTTTAATTTCCCCTGCTTCTAGCAGTAAGTTCCTTACATAGTCACTCCACCCTTTGAAGCACTCGTTTAGCATCGGGATAAAGAAATCCTCAATAAACAATCCCTTGTTTAAGGTATTTGAGATCTCTGACTCCATCCATGGATTATACCCCTGTCTTAGGGCTGTTTTAAGGTTCTCTAAGGCAGGTTTATCCTTTATAGCATGTTCCATTAACTCTGGGGTTTTAACCACTTGAAAAAGAAAGTATGCATGACTGCTTTTTAGGTCTACTTCAGCAGTCATTTCATCAGGTCTATCTATGCACTTAACCACACCTCTTAAGCCTCTCTTTACTCTAGTCAATATCGTATGGCACCTGCGACCAAAGATGTCTATTCTTGGTGTGAAGAATCCCCCCCTTAAACCTGTATTTAATTCCTTGTAGTTAGGGTGATCAAAATAGGACCTGGTTAAGCTGTAAAATGTCTTTACTAATACTGGGTGATACTCGCGGTTAATACCTCTGAGCTTGTACTTTTTAACTCTATTTATGGTGATCTCATTTCTCAGTTCCTTGTAAGAGAAACTTCCTCTTTGACCCTGAACAGATATATTCCAATGCATCTTTGAGGTCTTACCGTTATAAATAGATTCAGTAGAATCAACCTTAATTAGTCCTGATCTAATACCCACCCCTAACATGTCTATGTACTGGTTACCCAGTAAGGTTTTTAAAGTATATGAAGACACTGACTTATTTGTCCTGAACCCTTTGTCAGAGACGATTATCATACACAAGTAGCTTAAACACTCTAGTTGATATTCTTCTTTGAAGCATGTCTCTATCTCTTTTAATCTTCTTTGACTCTTTGGGAGAAACCCTTTTGCCTTTCCATTATTAGTAATCCAATTAATTACTAAATCAGGGTTACATGTTATGTCTACGACATTAATACTACTGTAACTACTAGATGTATTATCTGTATTGTAGGATATACTATTATCATATATATATACCATTAGTGGACGGGTAGTCTTTTCAGAACCCCCGTTATCAGTGGAGTAAACGAGTTCCATTGTAAAATATTAAATATTAATACTTGCTGGAAGTGTGTGTACTCCTGAGCTTAATTTGACTCAGATGCTCGATTGCATCCGTCTCTATCTGGTCGTTAGACCTTCTAAGTCCCTGCCTGATGTAGTCGGTAAGATCCGTAGTTGAGAAGTATAGCTTCTTACCTCTTTTCATCACTGGCAACTCTCCTTTGCTGGAGAGGTTATAAATGGTGGATACAGCAAGGTTTAAAAAAATAGCAGCATCATTCGTGTTCAATAGTCTGTCTTGCTGAGGGCTTGAGGTCTGAGTGTGCTTTTGGAGTATCAGCTGCTTTAGTTCCCCAAGTTCTTTTGTGATATGAGATACAGCGCTAGGCAGCTCATCGAACGTCAATTTTGTGTCCTTCATTTCTTAATGTTTTAAATATTAGGATACGAAAGAATGATGCTGAAATGCGCATAACGTGCGCTGTAAATGCGTGTTTGCAGGAGGGTAAATTATCTTTCTAATTTCATTAACTCTCTTACCTTTTGTTTCTTCGCAACTTTAATGAAGTCAGTCTTCTTTTCATCTCTATACTCATGGAACGCTTTTGTATAAAAAGTGAATAACGAATCTGGATAGATTGTGTGAGAAGGATAAAACACTTTGAATAGATATTTAAATGCAAGTCGCACGTAAGTCCTATTGGTGTCAACCTTTTGAATTGGCTCATTAATCTCAGGAACTTCAAATTCGTTTCTATAGAATGATATTGTCCACCCAATAAGTTTATCAAAGTCCGTTTCACTTAGAATGATGCGATGACGTCTCGGACATTTTTTTTGAAAAAAGTCAAAGTGCTTCATCACCCTTTCCGCAATATCAACCGAAATATCCTCAATAACTGGATCGGCTATATCCTGAATTTTAGCGGTGTTTATTAGCGCATCTAAGCCATCTAGAGTTGATAACACGTGACGATAATACTGAATGTAGTTATCAATGTCATCATCTCGTTTGATTGCCAGTTCTATGCCTTGCTGGTTTATACCACTTGAGTATCTATAGTATGTGTACACCTTTTCTCCAGGTGGTCCGTCCATCCATATCAGGTCACCTTCTTCCTCGCACTTCAACAGCCTTTTCAAACTAGAAATTGTATACTCAAAAACATTCTGGACAAAGTCGCTATTCGTGGAGTGAATGAACTTCCTCTTGTACGCTCTGTGAAGGTCTTTTACCACGTCATTGAATAGGGGTACATCAATGATCTTAAGAAACTGAATGCTTTGTGTGTTCGCTGGACGATAATTATCCATGCCTTGGTCTTCCTCCTTGAACTTTAACCACCGATGTAAAGCCTCAATCTCCTCAGTATTGGTCTTGGTATATCCCTTGTTCACTGAAGGTGTGCCGATAACAAACTTATTGGCAAAAAGATTATATGATCCTAGTGTATCAATCTCCACAGTAATGGTTTTGGTATCTCCCTTGCTCACCTTTCGAAGGTAGCTCTTAAGATATAATCAGTAAGCCATGGAGCCAAAAACGCAACTAAACATATAGATGTATTTCGACTCACTCTTTATTCCCGTATGTGCAAGAATCTATGTTTTAAGCATACTTAGTATGCAAATAGTATGCAAACGCATTAAAAAAAAGAAAGGGCCTCAGAGGTTAATTACCCTGAGCCCCTTTGTTTATATGGCGGAGAGAGAGGGATTCGAACCCTCGTTACGTTTCCGTAAACACGCTTTCCAAGCGTGCGCGTTCAGCCACTCTGCCACCTCTCCAGTGCCTCTATTTAGAGGGCAGCGAATGTATAGAAAACATGATGACTATTTGCTGCCTACTACTGTAGGGTCAATCTCTTGTGCTCGGCGCATATATTCCTCGCCGAGATCATTTTGGCCAAGCTGCTTGTATAGTATTCCAAGATTCAACAAAACCCGTGCGTTGTCCGGATCAAGCTTATATGCCTTCGTGAAATTGACCATGGCCGAGTCGCGTTGATTGGTCATCGCATACACGATGCCCATTTTTTGATAAACGCCTGCGTTTTGACCATCCGCTTCACGGGCCTTTTTGAGGAACTTCATCGCATTTGGAAGGTCGTTCAGTTCCTTGCCATATACCTCTCCTAAGGCGGAATACATCCGCGATCGCTCGCTTCCTTTATACAGCTTTGCCAATACTAAGTAGGCGTCAATGGCCGCCTCGTGTTGCTTGCCTTTAATCGCCATGTTGGCAACCGCCTCCATGTTGTTGCGCATCCGCTTGTCGTATGGTTTTTTTCGTAATGCCCCTTTGAAGTAATGTACGCTGTAGGCGTAGTTCTCCATTTCAAAGTAGATGTTTCCAAGTATGTCTAACGGTGGAAAGTAGCCCGGATAGATCTTAAGCGACTGCAGCTCATACTTCTCCGCTTCCTTCAAAATTTGTTGCCTGCGCGAAGCATTTTTCGGCTCCTTAGCTTCATCTAAAAGCTCGCTACCCATCGTCATTTTCACCTTGGCCGAACCGTCGGATACTCCAACATCAGCCATTGCTAATGATTTATCACTTTTCCAGGCTCCATTTCGATCGATGGTTTTTGCACTGTATCCTAAAATCAAAACTGCCGCTATGATCATTCCTGCCTTGGATCCTAGTTTTTCAACCAGCAACCACGCCAAAATGATGGTGAATCCCAACGACGGAATAAATAAAAACCGCTCGTTCATAAATGCTCCAATGTCAAAAAATAGGTTCGAAAACAGGATAAATGTCCCTAGATAAAAAAGCGCGCCATATCCCAAAATACTTGGCGCTTTTCCGCGAATACGCTGCAGCAAGGTAAAGACCCCGTATCCAAATATGACAAGGTAAATCAAGACGGAAATCAAGGCCATTGGCTCGTTCCAACCTACATACCCGCTGGCCCCATTTGCCATTTCTTCATAGGTAGCAAAAGGATGGAATGGATAGTAATCGTGTGTTAACGGATGCGGCCATACTAGCAACTTTAAATACAAGGACATTGTAAAGAATATACTCGCCAATCGTTCGTCGCCGGTAGCGTTCAAGTATGGTTTGTTCATGAGCTCTTGTGCTACCTCCAACGAACCCCCTTCTTCCCCCAATATCCACACTCTCAAAGCCAAGTAGGCCCCTGTTGCAATAATCATGGGCATCATCAAAACGACTCCCCGCTTGATGGAAACATTGGTGAAAAAAATCAAGGTCAACGGAACTACACCAAGAAAGGTCACGGATGACTCTTTGGACGCGAGACTCAACCAGAACCAAACAGCACTCATCACGAGTGAAATTGCGTTTTCTCGTTTCAGGTAATTGAAAAGGGAGTGCATCGTAAGCAATGCAAATAGCACACTCATTATTTCATCGCGGCTTTTGACATTGGCACCAACCTCCGTATGCGTGGGGTGAGCCAGAAACAACATTGTTGCAATTACGGGAAGGGTCCACCACCATCTGTCGCGTGATTCTCGTTTAAATATCTGCTGCAGCACCAGCAATAAAATGACTCCGGTTAACCCATACAGAATGATGTTATTGAAGTGCGCTACCCGCGCATTCTTCCCGAATATTTCCCACTCAATGGCATGCGTAGTCAATGCCAGCGGGCGGTATCTGCCACCTTCGACCAGGTTCTTTTTCTTTCCAAAAAAACCGGTCATCATATCATTGGTCCAGATCTCGGCTATACCGTCAAATCCCTTTTTTGTGTATTCGTTCGCCGTGATGTAAAGCTTATCATCAAGTGTGAATCCGAAGTTGATGGTATTGGCATACAGGGCCACCCCAAATACAAATATGAAGGCCATCGCAATTCTGTTCGAATTGGACTTAATCGATGCCTTCGGAGTAGACGATTCCACCAACTCCACTTTCGACTCAATGGGCGTTTCAGCGGGTGTGTTTTTTTGATATCGTTGTTTTTCTCTCCTAGCCATGATGTGCTACACTGTGATTTCTCCTCGAAGGTTGGTTCCCATTTGCTTTTTCACCCAATCGCCATCCTCACTCTGTGAAAGCAAAAACATGAGCTTGGTAATTGCCGCTTCAAAGGTCATGTCACCTCCGCTCACCACACCAGCCTTCAGCAACCCCATGCTTGTCTTGTATTTTCCTTGCTCTACTTCTCCCATGGTGCATTGGGTAACGTTCACGATTACCAGACCTTTGGCCACACTCTCGCGAATTAGATCGACAAACCAAGGTGCGCTTGGTCCATTTCCAGCCCCAAATGTGAGTAAAATCAATCCCCGTAAATGCACACTTTCGAGCACGCTCTTCACCAGTTTAGGCGACATTCCTGGAAACAAGGTTAGCACCGCTACATTCTCGTCAAAGCCATTCATTAATCTCAGCTCCTTCGCCTCTGATCGAAACAGTTCAGTGTGGTCGAAACTAATGCTGACCCCAGCGGATGCGAGAATAGGATAGTTCGGAGAAAAGAACGCCTCAAACGCCTCGGTGCTCTGTTTCTTTATTCTATTTCCACGATAGAGCATGTCTTCAAAGAAAACCGCTACTTCGGTCACTACGGGTTTCCCATCCAGTCTTTTCGCAGCGATTTCTACTGCCGTGATTAAGTTTTCTCGAGCATCTGTTCGGATCATGCCGATCGGCAATTGCGATCCGGTTAAAATGACCGGCTTGTGCAACCCGTCAAGCATAAAGCTCAGTGCCGATGCCGTATAAGCCAGTGTGTCGGAACCATGTAGAATGACGAACCCGTCATATGCGCTGTAGCGTTCAGTTATGATCTCTCCTATCTGGGTCCAGTGTTGAGGTTGAATATCGGAACTGTCAATAGGGGTGTCAAAGGAAAATGAGTCTAACCTGACATCCAATTTTTTCAATTCAGGAACATGCGATAGAATGTAGTCCAAGTTGAATGGTACCAATGTTTTCTGATCCTCTGACTCCACCATGCCGATGGTGCCTCCTGTGTATATTATTAGAATAGATGTCACTTCGCGAATTTGAAGGTTTTATCGAAGAAGAAACCCGCAGTTGCAATTATTTGTAGTCTATTGCCTAGCATCGGGTTCATTCCTGCCTGTCTTGCTGAATATCCAACCGGGTTTTGGCTCGACGGCGCTGAAGGATCGTATAACATACGCGATTCAAGTCTTAAAAAACCATTCTGGCTAGGCTTGTATTCAAACCCAATTGTTGCTCCGTAAATGGTCATTCCCGACCAGTCTCCAATCGCAATTGATTCGCCTGTATTTGCTATAATTTCTGCATTTCTTCGAGTACTATTGATTGAACTTTCGTCACTAAATACCTCAGCGCGAAAAGTAGATGCAAGGCTCTCGCTAAAGTGATACTTGACGGCCGCCAGTCCGGCTATGAGTGGATTAGGCAACCAGCCCATCAATCCAGTTGGTGAACTGGCATGCCATTGATTAGCTACCGCCACATCTAAACCTATTTGAATATCAACTTTATCATAGTCTAAATTCGCAAATGCATTTTGATATACAAGGTAACCATCACGCAGTTGTCCAATATTTTCCTGGCCAGCCATGGCCGAGTAACTCAAACCAAAATGGTCACCAAAATCATGAGATGCAAGTATGCCAAATGTCTTGTACTCATTTATATCAATGTGTAAGTTGTACCCGTTAATCGCGTGCAACTCAAAGTGCCATTCGCTTTTTGTGTCGTAACTCAATCGTGCGCCACTTTGATAAAATGGGCCGTAAAACGTACCCAGCGCAATGATGCTCATATGATTGTCCTTCGGAAGGAAGCTCTCCGTGCCTACGTGTGTTTTGAAAAATCCTACATCTAACCATAATCGATCTGCAAGACGCACTCCAGTATTAGCCTCCTGGATGCCTCGATATCTACCCGCCCATGCAATGCTCGGGATATCTCCAGCATGCAACGTCAATACTCCGCGCAACCTGTCTGATTCAATGGCTGCACTCATCTGCGCTATATTCAATCCAAAATTATTGTGAAAAGCTCCAATAGCATCGTGCTGCTGGTATGCCACTTCATTGGCGCCAGTATAATAGGAGTAATACCCGTCGGCATAAGCGCCAAAAGAAAGTGTGGTGGTGTCCTTATCTGATTGCGCGAATCCGTTCGCGCTAAGAAGGAGTATTAGCAGGGTAAGCGTTCGTGTCATAATCGGGGAATTCACGTTTAAAAAGTTCTCGGCAATTTTTGGAAGTAGCAGAGGAAATCTCCTCTACACTCGAATCATAGCAAGATGCTAGTTTTTTGGCAACCAACAAGGTATACGATGGCTCATTTCGTTTTCCGCGATGGGGTGTTGGAGCCAAGTATGGCGCATCGGTTTCAAGGATCAGGTGCTTCATGTCAATACTTGCAATAAACTGATCGATTTTGCCATTTTTGAAAGTAACCACTCCACCTATTCCAAGCTTAAATCCGCCATATCCAATGATGTGCTCCGCTTGTTCTTGAGTTCCGGTAAAGCAATGGAAAACGCCTCTCAGCCGTTCGTCGTTCAATCGATCGAGCACCTCTAGCGTCTCATCAAAGGCTTCCCGTACATGAATAACAATAGGCAAACCAAGTGTTTTGGCCCAGTTAATCTGACGCTCAAAAGCTTCAATCTGGATATCCAGTGTTGTCTTGTCCCAATACAGGTCAATTCCAATTTCGCCCACAGCGCAGTATTGTCTCACCGGCTTAAACAAGTGGCGGTGCACAATGTCGAGTTCCTCTTGGAAGTTATCCTTCACCGAACATGGGTGGAGCCCCATCATCGGGTGCGCGTGAAATGGCAGTCGATCAGCCACCTTGTGCATGGAATCAATAAATTCTGAGTCGATTGCGGGCATCAGAAAATGACCCACGCCATTTTGCCTAGCTCGTTGAATCATTTCATCAAAATCTGCGTTAAAATCCTGATGGTAAATGTGGGTATGGCTGTCGATTAGCATTCTGACTACTAATTACCTGATTTTATATGAATAGAACTGAAATTATTTGCCCTCTCTTATGGGTAGCCGCCCCTTTACATTCAATTACTTTCGTGGTTCGTGAAATCTACGACCCATATTTTAGTTGTGCGATTTAGCTCCATTGGAGATATTGTTCTTACTACTCCCATTATTCGTGGGCTGAAGGAGCAACTGGAAGGTGAGGTACACGTCGACTTCATTACCAAGGCCAAGTACGCCTCCATTGTTGAGTCCAATCCGTTTATTGATCGGGTAATCACAATCGAGAATAAGGTGAGCGAGGTAACGGTCGAGTTGGAATCCACTCCATATGACTATGTCGTAGACCTTCATAATAACATCCGATCTCGCCAAGTAAAGTCAATTGTAAAAACGTTGAGCTTCACTATAGATAAAAGAAACCTCGCGAAGTGGGTTTACATTAATCTCAAAAAGTTGCACTTGCCCATCGGGCACTTTACAGCGCGGTGCTTTCAAACCGTCCAAGCTTTAGGCGTCGAAGACGACGGCAATGGATTGGACTTTTTCATTCCAGATGATCAGGCCGTTTCCGCTAACATATTGCCAGCTCATTTTCATTCTGGCTTTGTGGCTTATGCCATTGGCGGACTTGAAGCTGGCAAGATTCTTCCCACAAGAATGATCATCGAGCTGTGTCGAGAAATCAAGAAACCGATTGTGCTCCTCGGTGGGCCCGAGGATAAAGGCAGAGGCGAAGAAATAGCTGCGGCAGTTGGTGAAAGCGTTTGGAATTCTTGCGGGTCTTTTTCGCTAAACAAAAGTGCGAGTCTCTTGTCACTGGCCAGTTGCGTTATCACGCACGATACGGGTTTAATGCACATTGCATCGGCTCTAAAAAAGAAGGTGATCTCGCTTTGGTTGGCCACAACGCCTGAAATTGGATTTGCCCCTTGGCAGCCTGGGGAAGGTTCGGTTATGATTGAAGCCGATTGCAAAAAAAGACCAACGAGCAAACTCGGAAATCGGGGCTTTGAAGATGGATGTGTTTACAATATTGACCTTCAAAAAATTGCGCGTCATTGTACCTGAGACTCACATTAATATTTGTGATCCTTCCCTTCCTGACGTTTTCTCAAGAATGGAAAACGCTCATAGTGTGTGATTCTACACTTGGCGATGTTCTACCAATGGCACACATCATAAACGTTTCGAAAGCAAGTGGTCAGGTTACAAACGAACGTGGTTCCATTCGGCTATCTGTAATGCCGGAGGATGTGTACAAGGTTTCATTCGTAGGATTTGAAACAAAATTTCTATCCGGTTTCGAATTACAGAAAATGGACACCGTTCATATTTCACGCCAAGTCAAATCTCTGACCACAATAAACATTTCAGGTGAGCAACAGAGCGCACGGGAGTTGATCAAAAAAGCAAAGAAAAAATACAAGAAACTACCCAACTCAAAGTCACTCGTTTTTAAAGGTTATTTCGAAGAAATTTGTTTCGTAGGCAGTGACACTCACCGCCTCCGTTGTGTTTTCAATTTGACGAACTATGACAACATGCGCAAAGTCGGATTCACGAATTTTATGGATTATCCGGAGCTGTTTGCCCTTATCGGCTTGGAAAAAACTGTCGCCCCAGCAGAAGACAACATCATGAATGGCCTGCGCTGGTTAACTCCAATTGCAACGGTTCTAAATAACCTGCGAGGTCGTCGAGAATGGGATTCGGAAAGAATTGATTCTGTTAAACAGGACGGTGAGCATCTACTGTTTTGGGTGAGCACGCACACCGAAAAGTGGGGCCCTCAATTGAAAATCTTAATCGACGATGAGTACAACATTCTGTATCTCGAGAATCTAGGAACGTTTGCCCAGGTCATCCGTTTTGATCCGACCATTAGTCTTGCCTATCCTGTTTATATCATGACGGAAATTGATCACACAGATAAGTTCGACGTTTACACAAAACAGGTGTTTCACATGTGGCTGCTGGAGGAAATCTCCAACTTCAATTACGATCGTAATCAATGCATGCCCGGAGATAAGATGTATGATGAAGAATCTAAAAGTATGTGGCACCAAGAGCCAATCGAACCCAACTTCGATTGGTCTGGTTACGATCCAATATGGTTCTATGAATAGTTAATCAAGACTGAGCTCAATCGCTGGATCCCAGAAGCATTTCTTAAAGTCAACCACCTTGTCATTCTTCACATTTACGCCTTCCGCTTCCAACCTCTGCTGCATGTCAAATGGATTTTCGAAGTGCATTTTCCCTGTCAACAATCCTTGACTATTTACCACGCGATGGGCTGGTACGGGAGGTATTTGGATGTGCGCCTTATTCATTGCCCAGCCCACCATTCGAGCTGATCGTGCTGCGCCAAGGTACTTGCCGATGGTGCCATAACTGGTCACTCTTCCGGAAGGGATTAGCCGCGCTACTTGATACACCTGATCAAAAAAGTCTTTTTCCACGGGACCAAATTGATCAATTAATTCCCTAATAATCCCAAAAAGTGAAGAAGGAATTTCTCAAGCCCATACATTCGCCGCATGTCCAAATCAGGTTGGCTAATCTTTGTCTTTGTCTGTGCGCAATTGATCTCCTTTGCGCAAGCGGAAAAAAAGTCCATCCCCGCCACTCGATCAAGCACCGATATCAAAATTGACGGCAGCTTAGATGATGCCGCTTGGGAGTCGGCGCCAATCGCACGCGACTTCATAATGTTTGAGCCCGAAAACGGAGATCCAGAGATTGAGGGATTCGAAACGGAAATTCGAGTATTGTACACTGACAATGCCGTCTATATCGGAGCAATGATGTTTGACCCGCACCCAGATAGCGTGTTGAAACAGCTGACCAAAAGAGATGTGTATAACGAGAACTGCGACTGGCTTGGAATATTCATCAATCCATATAATGATGGATTAAGTGATTTCAATTTTTGGGTCACCGCAGCGGGCACTCAATCTGATGCGAAGACTACGGTAAATGGAGATGATTTCAGCCTAAACTCTGTTTGGAATAGTTCGGTGAAAATGAATGAAAACGGTTGGGTGGTTGAGGCAGAAATTCCCTACATCGCGTTGCGATTTCCTGAGGCGCCCGTCGCAGATTGGGGGTTAAATTTTATGCGGAACATTCGCCGCAAGCGAAAGCAATATTCCTGGAACTTCCTTGATCTTGGTTCTGGAAATCGATTGGAGTATCAATGCGGATTGCTTACCAACATGACAGACATTGATCCACCTGTTCGGCTATCCGCAATGCCATATGTATCCGCTTACGTCGATGATTTTAACGGGAAAACCACATATGATTTAAATGCAGGGCTCGATTTAAAATATGGCATCAACGAAAGCTTCACATTGGACATGACTGTGATTCCAGATTTTGGTCAAGTGGCGTACGATCAACAGTTCTTAAATCTGAGCCCTTTCGAAAATCAATTTGACGAAAACCGGCAATTTTTCACAGAAGGCACCGAGTTGTTCAACATTGGCAATTTGCTTTACACTAGGAGGATAGGTGGTGCCCCGAAAAACATTCAGGGCATTGACCTCAACAGCTCTGATAGCGTAGAAATCAGGCAAGGCTATACGCGTTTACTCAATGCGACAAAGATTTCGGGGCGCACCAAACACAACTTGGGAATTGGCTTTATGAATTCGCTCACGGCGGACAATTTTTCAACCCGAATCGAAAATGGAGAAGAGACACAGGTGCTAACCGAGCCAATGACCAACTACAATGTTTTGGTCTTTGATCAGCGATTTAACCGCACCTCGTCCGTAAGCCTGGTAAACACCAATGTGCTGCGAAAAGGCGGCAGTAGAGACGCAAACGTTACGGCGTTGCTTGGTTCGTTTTACACCAAATCGGGTAATCATTTATTAGAAGTAAGTGGCAATCAAAGCGCCATATTCGAAGGTGATTCGATTGAAACAGGCTACCGATCTTCTGCGAGACTGGCCGATGTTGGTGGCCACTGGCGGTGGGCTGGACAGGCAGAATTCAAAACCGATGACTACAACCCGAATGATTTAGGTTTCCAGCGACGGAACAATGCTATTTTTTATCAAGGGGAAGTGGGCTATAGAACAACAAAACCTGTTGGTCCGTTCAATAAATTCAGTCACGATATCGTGGCTTGGTATCAATTTCTTTTTAAACCATATCGCTACGAAGAGACTGTGATATCCTACAACGGCTTCTTCTTACTACGCAATTTCTTTGCGTTTGGAATGAATGCGGCCATGACGCCCAACGATGTTTACAACTACTACGAACCTCGTGAATGGGGACGTTGGTTTCGTGGGCCAGCGCAGCGGAGCGTTGGCGGATTCATTTCCTCGGATTACAGACGCAAGGTGGCCTTGGATGCCAACGGCACATTTTTCTGGTGGAATAGACTGGGGAAACAAGAAACGACCTTCCGATTGCGTCCGCGGTTCCGATTTGGAGACCACTTTTTCGCGCTACCGATATTTAAAATTGTGGACGCAAACAATGATTACGGGTACGTGCCAGACAACGACCCAACTCAGGTTCACTTTGGGAGAAGAAACACCTTAACGATCGAGAACTCGATAGATGCGCAGTACGTTTTTACACCCAAAACTTCGCTCACTTTGGTGCTGCGTCACACCTATACCGATGTTGATTACCGTGACTTTTACATTTTGGAAAATGACGGATACCTCACACCAACAGCCCTTGCAGGAGTCAACGATTTAAACTTCAATGCATTTAATATTGACCTGAAGTATTCTTGGTGGTTTGCCCCAGGAAGTGAATTGGTAATCCTGTATAGACAGGCAGTCGCCGCCGCCGACAACACCGTTGGGCAGTCTTATTATCAAAACCTGGATGGCACGTTCGACTCTCCCGTTCAAAACAACATTTCGGTGCGGTTTACTTATTTCTTGGATTATAACCGGACGCGGAATTATTTTCGGAATCGCAGGACGGAAATTTAGGATCACTGCTCTAATTCAGCAATTCTCACCGGTAAATAGCGCCCCTCAAAAAAAGCCCTTATCTGGGCTAAAAAGATGCCCTCTATATGCCAAATTAAACTCTTGACTACTTACTGTAAAGTTTCTTCTCCTTAATCGCGGTGAAAGCGCCATACTTCGCCAGCTGTTTTGTGTCAACCTTTTTCTTGTCCCCCACAATCACAATTACCATTGGCTTTTTCTGCACGTTTTGCTCATAGAATGAACGAATATCGTGGTACGTTAAGGACTTGTAGTCCTCCTGAAATAACTTAGCTGGAGGCGTGCTGAAGCCCAATTTTTGCAACTCGAGTACGTAGGAAATTGTTCCTCTAAAACCTGGCTGCTTTGCAATCGCGCTAAACACGCAATACTTTCGAATCATGTCTATTCTGTCAACCTTGTCGGGCATATCGTTAATCAAATCAACATATACGCTAATCGCCTCATCTGTCTTATCAGCCTGAGTTCCGATATACCCTTTGAAATTTACAGGAGTGTCTTTTCGTTCGGGAAAGCCATACCTAGCACCTGCTGTATAAGCCAGCGATCTATACTCCCGTATTTCTTGCAAGACCAAGCCTGAGAATCCACCCCCAAAGTATAGGTTGAATGCTTGCAGATCTGGGATTTCAGACTGCTCAATGATTTTACCACTTTGCAAAAAGTGCACTTGCGACTGAACGGCGTTTTTCTTGTGTACAAAGTATACCTCGTTCGCATCGAAACTCCGCACTGATTTGACATATAGAAGATCTGGCGTTATTAGATCATCATCGAATGTGAGGTGCTTGGCAAATACAGATTGCAGATCCTTCATCGATCTTTTACCCACGTAATGCAGCTCCACGCTATAGCGTCTCAACTTCTTAAACTCATCTAGTAAATCAGCAATAGCGAGTTTCTGAACTTCCTTCAAAGTAAGCCGATCTAGATAAGAACTTTTCGGCCCGTACTGCACAAAATCCACAGCTGCTCCGGCTACGCTCGCTGGTTCTGCATTTTCAAATTTTCGCTCCGTTTTCTCATAGTCAATCAGTGATTTCGTCTCCTTCTCATCCATTTGTGGGTTCGACAAAAGTTCATTCATCAACCTCAACGCATTCTCCAAATCGCTTTCCAGTCCTGTGAGACTCAGGTATGTGTAGCTATCATCTACATCAAAATAATAGGATGCCCCAATTTTGGACATTTCGTTTTTGATTTCCACTTTAGAGTAATCTTCTGTAAAAGCAAGGTCCATCAGGCTAATAATATACCTGAGGTTTGGAATTTCATGCAGCCCTGCATCAATTCTGATATCAAGTGAATAAACATCGTTCACAGGGTTCTCACAGCGATATAGGGTAACTCCATCTTTGACTTTGGCAGATGTTACATCTTTTTGAAAGTCAATGAATGTTGGTTGAAATTCTTTCTCGGCAATTTCATCCAGACTCTTTGCAAAAGCGCTGCGGGCAGTTGTTTTCGAAACAACAGGTTCATAATCAGGCTTGTCAATTTTCTCTCCTTTGAACGATCCCATTTTAGAGTAAAGTGCCAAGAAATTATCTCCATAATAAAGGTTCGCTACTCGAAGCACATCCTCGCGTGTCACTTTGTTGATGTTCTTTGAGTAATTGCGCAGATTGGTTGGATCATCTCCACGTGCAAACGCCTCTCCAAGTTGAACTCCTCGATAGCCGTTTGTTTCGAGCGATGATAGATGGTTGCGGTATAATTCCTTTTTCACCGCATCCATGCGCCAATCGTCAAATTTGCCCTGCTTGAGCGAATCAAGAGTAGCCCTTACAAGACTCTCAGCTTCGTCCAGGGATTGGCCAACTATTTTTGGTACACAGACAAACAACTGCAATCCATGATCATAATATGGCATTGGAACAGATTGGGCAGCCAATAATTTATGCTCTACAGACAGCTGATCCAATAATCCTGATTGGCTTTGGTTCGAGAGTAAATTGTTACATACTTCTAATGCTCTTTCATCAGGATGGCCGGCTGGTACGGTTCGGAACCCAAGCACACCAAGCTTCACAGGCGACATTCTAGTTTCAACAAATTTTCGCCCGTCGAACGGCTCTACAGGCCAAGTCCCATGTTCTGGAGTTTCTCTTTTTTCCCACGATCCGAAGGCTTTTTCAATCAAAGGTTTTATCTCCTCAGCATTGAAATCACCACAAATCACAAGAGCCATATTATTTGGGACATACCAGTTAAGGTAGAACTCCTTCATCTTGGTTAATGACGGGTTTTTTAAATGGTCTATCGTGCCAATCGTCGTTTGCTGACCATAGGGGTGGCTATCAAATGAACTTTCCAAAAACTTCTCAATCAAATTTCGAATGAACGCTTCGCTGCCTTTGTTTTTTTCCTCGTAAACTACTTCAAGCTCAGCCTGAAATGATCTGAAAACGGCGTTCTGAAAACGATGGGCATAAACTTCAATCCAGCGCTCAATTTGATTGGGTGGAAACGTGTTGAAATAAACCGTTCTATCAGCAGTCGTATTGGCGTTCATCCCTGTGCTACCTAACTCTTTTAGGATGTTGTCTAATTCATTTGGGATGGCATATTCATTCGCAAATACGGACTGCTCATTGATTAATAGTTGTATCGCCTTTCGGGCCTCTTCATCCTCCGTCATGCCCAACTGATCATAGAGAACAAATATGGAATCGATGTGTGGCTTCTCTTTTTCCCAATCCGTTGTACCCATGGTTTCTGTTCCCTTAAATAATAAGTGCTCCATGTAATGGGCCATACCTGTAGCGTCAGCTGGATCATCCTTAGACCCCGCTTTACAAACCACATAGCCAAACACCTCTGTACGGGTATGATCTTCGTTTAGAATTACGGTTAATCCATTGTCTAGTTTGTACTGATTAAGGTTATCCAGCCCTTGTGCCAATGCAAAAACAGGGGACAGGAGAAGAAACAAGACGGGTAAAGATTTTCGGAAAAGAATCATTCAAATATTGGATTGGGTGGTTTTAACTCTGCGAAATATACACAAGCTCGGTCGTGTGAAAAGTCGGGAGCAGAATTTCGAGTCTAGCTTTGGAACCCCTTCTTTAAAGCGGCGATATTAAAAATTATGGCCGTAAACAATGATCCAACGCAGGTTCACCTCGGCAGAAGAAATGCGCTAATGATCGAGAACTCAGACGCGCGGTTCTTTAAAATCAGATTTAGAAATTTATTGCCTGTACTTTACAATTTTCTTCTTAACCATAGAGTCCTCACCTACGAGATGTAAGATAAATACTTCCCCTGCAAATTGAGAAGCGTCAAGCTCAAGTTCATCGACGGAAACGTCTTTTCGTTCATAAAGCCTCTCACCAGTGATAGAATACAATTGTACTGTAACCGATTCATTCGATTCCATTTCTATCTTGACAATTCCATGTGTTGGATTTGGAAACACTCTAAATTCTTCACTGAGTATAGGGTCAATTTTGGTTGTAACTAGTTCGCAAAAAGCAGAGTCTAGAGAAATACAGACATCATCGACAAAATAATATGACCGACCCATTGAAGTCGAATTAATATTCGCTATTCCACTCTGGGAATCAGTGAAGAAATTTCCAATTGTCAAATACTCCTCTTCCCCTGTTTTAGATTGAAACCATCCGGATATTTTCATCCAACCCGTCGAATCCAACAAAGCACCAGTTTGATTAACGATCTGAGGAGTCACATTGAATCTCGCGCCCTGCCACCCCGCCCAACCTGTCAGTGAGTCAGAAATATAGGCGCCGATGCTTTCAACTGCCTAGTGGCTGCTTTCGTTAAGGTTTACATAGAATTGTACGTAATAATTTTGGCCGCTATCGAGTTTCTGCAATAACCTAACATGCACATATTCCCTGATGTCTGGGCCATAGATTCTTTCTGAAGCAAAAAATCCGATCATTCCCTCTCCTGATAGAGAGTTTTGAGAACCATTATTACTGTTGGTAGGCACGTTGGTCCCATCGGCGCCACTACTATCACAAGCATGATAAAAATCTGCACTACCCTTTTTGAGAAACCAGTTGGAACAATGATCAAATGTTGAGATAGAAAAATCGCAAGACGTATGGTCTTCAAATTGCGGATTCGGCACTAAATTCTGCCCAAGAGTAACAAGCGATATTGATAATAGTATTGCGACTAGTGCTGACCTCATAATTATCGTTCTTTGGGGTTATTAAACTATTTGAAAAATTGGTTTCAGTTTTTATGCCGATACCTACTTAAGCTAAAATACAACAGTAGCCTAGATAAATCACTCATTCACGCGTGCGCACAAGCCGTTACCACGTTATTTCCGCATGCCATAGCTCAAAAACATAATCTTCTTGCCCTGTTCCAACCACATTTGTTCGTAAAACGTGCGAATGTTAAGCACCGCTTGCATCGTTTCATCAAACTCCTCAATGCCTTCTTCGTAGAGTGCATTTGTATCTGCCTTTTTCTCGAAGGAAACAGCCCCATTGATCGCATTGAATTCTGGAATAGACTCATCACGCGTGAAGTTGTAGAGGTCGGTGCTGTCTGACTTTAGATTGAGAAGGCCATCAGGCTGGAGAATCTGTATGTAACGATTCAGGAATATAGAGCTGGTCAATCGCTTTCTGGGTTTTTCCAATTGCGGGTCAGCGAATAATATCCAAATCTCGCTGATCTCATTCTGAGCAAAAAACGAAGTGATGAAATCAATTTTTGTTCTAAGAAATCGGACGTTAGAAAGCCTTTTCTCCTCCACCTCTTTGGCGCCTGAGAAAATGCGCGCGCCCTTTATGTCGATTCCGATGAAGTTCTTTTCCGGATAGATCTCGGCCATCCCAACGGAGTATTCACCCTTCCCACAAGCCAATTCCAACACAATAGGATTGGCGTTTCCGAATTCTTCATTCCACTTTCCCTTGAGTCGGAAATCGGTATTTAGAACTTCCGAACTACTCGGCTGAATCACGTGCGCGAATAGCTCGTTTTGTGCAAATTTCTTGAGTTTGTTTTTGCCCATTTTCTTTTGGTTTGAAACGAGCGCAAAGGTGTAGATTGATTTCTTTCTTTTGATGCCGTGTCTAAGTGTGTTTTAATAGCACCCCTTCATTGGGGTTTGGGTCATGCCAGTCGGTGTATTCCGATCATTCGCGATCAGCTGAACGATGGAAATCGTGTCATCGTCTCTGCCAATGGCGGTGCTCTTAGCCTGTTGCAATCCATATTCCCGAACTTAGAATACATCGATATCCCATTCATGGAGATCACCTACCCAGAAGATGGCAATATGAGCAGGCACTTCTTTTGGCGCGGCCCTGCGCTTCTTCAGAGCATTTGGCGTGAGCACTTCGCACTGAAAACCATGGTCAAAAAACACGGTATTGACATAGTCATTTCCGATTCGCGCTTTGGACTCTGGTCAAAAAAGGCACACAGCATTTTCATTACCCACCAAGTGCGCATCCTTAGCCCGCATTTTGAAGGCATCATCAATTTGCTAAACCAGTGGGTCATGAATAGGTATGACGAGGTTTGGATACCTGATTATGCTGAATCTCCCGGCCTTGCTGGGGCGCTTTCGCACCCTGACCACATTCCAAAACACGCGAAGTACATTGGTCCGCTGAGTCGTTTTAATGAGCCAATCCAAAAAGCCAATGAGGAGTTGGAAGCAGTAATTATCATTAGCGGCCCAGAGCCCCAACGTTCACTTTTCGAAGCTGAGATGGCACGTAGGTTTATCGAAAGTGACGCTCCTGCATTAATGCTGCGAGGCAAACCGCATGAGCCATCGGAGAAAATCATAGGGAACCTAAAAATTGTCGGTCACCTTGACGATCAAAGCCTAATTGAGGCGCTTTCGGGTTGCAAAAAAGTTATTTCTCGCAGTGGATACAGCACCATAATGGACTTAGATGTTTTGAAAATTGACGCTGAGTATATCCCAACCCCCGGGCAAACGGAGCAGGAGTATCTAGCAACGCTCCAAACTTCTAACTAAAGCTGGAATCCCTCGAAACGCTGTCGTTCTTCTTTGAGATCTAAGCTTGGATACTTAGCCTCCAACCCATTAATTAGGTCCATTTGCTTTCGAATAAATCGCTGAAACGAATTGCTCTCTGGGTCCATTGGTCTGTGATGCGCTGCCTCCACCACCGCCTTAACCTCCTTGCAAACAATCCGCGTTTCATCCGAAAAGAAGCTCTGCTGAAATTTGTCCCAGATATAATCGATTGCTTGTTCGTTTGGATGAAGCATGTCTGCGGCATAGAATCGATAATCCCGCAAATCGTCCATCATATATTCATAGCTCGGAAAATAATGGCACCGATCATCGCTGTCTACCACTTGGTGTATCGCTGTGTTTAAAATTGATTTGCTCCGCTGATTTTCGATCGGCCCATCCTTCCAATGACGGACTGGACTTAACGTAAAAACAATATTCGCATTGATTTTTTTCGACTTAAAAAACGCAGGAATATGTTTCAGAAGCAGGTGTACGTCTTGAAACGGAAGCAGTCGTTTTTCAAAATTCTTGTTCGGAATCTTGTGACAATTGGCAACCGTATGATCCTGCTCAAGGTGATGGTAGACCCATGCTGATCCTAGGGTGATGAATACCACGTCTGCATTGAGCAAAGCTTCTCTTCCTGCATTCATACTCTCGTTAATCTGACTAAGAACCTCTTCTGCGTCGCGGCCATTAAACTTTCCATGATGATCCAAACTCACCCAGTTTTCTCCAGATTTTGACAATTCATCCAATGTATACGGACGATTATTAAGCATTCTTTCCAGCGCGTTCATTATCGAAAACGGGTTGAACAGAATGCCAAAGGGATTTAATGTTGTGTGGAGTTTATTGTCGTGGAGGCGCTGACCTATGTTTTCACTAAAGCACGACCCGATCATTACAATTGAAGATTCATGATCAACAGTAAACGGGAAGCTTGCGGGGCCAATATGAGTTCTAAATGCGTCCAAGAAACACTGGGCTATGCCTTATCAAGAGTAAACGAAAATGTTGTCCCAACGTCCTTTTTGCTGTAAACATTAATGGCCTGCCCGTGCAACTCAAGTATGTGTTTCACAATGGATAGCCCCAATCCGGTTCCGCCTTGATTCCGAGATCGACTTTTATCGACCCTGTAGAAGCGTTCAAAAAGTCGCGGAATATCCTTTTCTGAAATTCCAATTCCATCATCAATTACCTCCACCAATATGTTGCTGGGCATATCGGAAAAGCGGATTTTACACGATCCGTCAGGTTTGCCATAATGGATTGCGTTGATCACTAAATTTGTCACGACTTGTTGAATCCGATCTCTGTCGGCAATAACCATCAAGCTTTTGTCGTACTGCTTCGCAAATTCAAGTTTGATTTTTTTCTTCTTCGCTGAAAGCTCGGAAAGCGCAATTACATCGGCACAAAGCGCAACGATATCCGTTTTGACAGAATTCATAGAACCACGTCCAGATTCAATGGTGGAAATCTCGTCCAGTTCCTTCACTAAGACGGTTAATCGCTCGAGGTTCTTATCCGCTCGATTCAGATACTCGTAGTTAATCTTTGGATCTTCAATTCCTCCTTCAATTAGCGTATCCAGATATCCTTGAATACTGAAAAGCGGTGTCCTTAGTTCGTGTGCCAAGTTGCCAATGAAGTCGCGTCGAAATTGGGCTTGATTTTCTAAGGCCTGAATTTCACTTTGTTTTTTATCAGCCCACTCCTCCGCTTCCATTTGCACGTCATCCAAGGCAGGAGAATCCACAGCGGCTTCGCTTCCTCGACCCTGAATAACCCTGTAGATTACCTTAATTTTTTGATACACAAAGCGCTCGATTGTCCAGTTGGCAACAAAATAGACCGCCACGAAAACCAGAGCGACAAAGGCCGCCATTAACCACAATGAAATTCCTGCAACCGCAAAAAGGAGCATGAAGCCGCAAAGCAATGCTGCTACCAATGATCCAATAAGAGCCGTTAGAAGTGCCGCTTGTTTGGCCGATTTGATTTTCATAAAATTCGCGTCTTACTCCTCGAATTTATAACCTACTCCTTTAATCGTCTTGATATGTGGACTCCCGATCTTTTCGCGTAGCTTTCGAATGTGCACATCTATGGTTCGGTCGCCCACCACTACGTCATCTCCCCAAACCGATGATAGAATGTGGTCTCGTGTGAAAACTTTGCCCGGAACGGAAATTAGAAGAGCCAATAATTCAAACTCCTTTTTCGGAAGATTCAATTCCTTTTCATCTTTAATCACAACATATCGATCGCGATCTATGCTGAGCGATTTCAGCACGACAGGCGCATCCACATTCGACCGATTTTTTCGCCGCAAGAGCGCTTTGATTCTGCTAATCAAAACACGAGGCTTAATTGGTTTTGTGATGTAGTCATCTGCGCCGGCTTCGAAGCCAGCAATTTGCGAGTAGTCTTCGCTGCGCGCCGTGAGGAACGCAATTATTATATCTCTGGTTTCAATGCTTTCGCGCAGTTGCATGCATGTTTCCATGCCATCCATTTCTGGCATCATTACATCTAGCAGGATTAGGTCTGGCTTCTTTTTACGCGCAATTTCAATTGCGGCAACGCCATTCGTGGCTGTATACACCTTGGCTCCCTCGCGTTTTATGTTGTAACTCAGAAACTCGAGAATGTCGTTTTCGTCGTCTACAACCAGAATTTTTTTCTTGGATAGCATTAAATCTTGTGTCTCAGAATCTGCTGTCGAATGTAGATTGGATGCCATTAAACCAAGGTTAGTCTGTTTTTATCAAAGCTTTAAGAATTGCCCGCCAATGTGAAGTTAATGTAAAGTCACTTTAACAAAGGCTTAATCCAAAATTAAACGTTTCCTCATGGTGCAGCTGGAACTTTGTCCCATCAAAAAAGAAGAAATCCATGCTGAAATTTAAGGTCACAATATTACTACTCGTATTGTTGAATTGCACCGTCTTTGGAAGTCCACAAGATGCAAACGGAATCATTAAAGGAGTGGTTCAAGAAACACAGGGCGGGAGTTCCGTACCTGTTCCCTTTGCAAATGTATTCCTGCTTGGCACAAGCACCGGAGGGTCTACGGACTTTGACGGGAATTTTGAATTTGAAGCAAAGCCAGGAGAATACAAATTGGTGGTGTCAAGCCTGGGATACAAACCCGATACTATGACGCTGGTAATAACGCCGGGCGCCATAATTGAAAAAATTATTCAGGTTTCTTCTGATGCGGCCATGCTGGAAATGGTAGAAATTGTTGCCAAGGTGAATCGGGAAAGTGAGTCTCTGCTTTTAATGGAACAGAAGAATAACTCAACCATCACACAATCAATAGGCGCTAGCGAGCTATCAAACAAGGGGGCGTCAGACGTTGCTCAAGGCATTGCCAAGATGAGCGGTGTATCAAGATCCGAGGCAAGCAGCGACATTTTTGTTCGGGGGCTGGGTGATCGATACAACACCGCTACACTAAACGGACTGCCCATTCCATCATCAAATCCAGATAAGAAGGTGATTGACTTAAGCATCTTTCCATCCAGTGTGGTGAAGAGCATCGATGTAAGCAAAACGTTTACACCAAACCAACCATCTGATTTTGCGGGTGCCGCCATTAACATCAGCACAAAAGACTACTATGAAGACCCATTTGTTCAAGTAGGTTTCAGCACGGCTGTAAATTCAATTTCTACAGGTAAGCCTTTTCAGCAGGCACAAACAGAAAAGGCACACATGCTGAGCCGCAAGACAAACCGAGACCTACCAAATGAACTCGCCACGGAATACGAAAACGCATACTACTCATCGCCGGCCGACGCATCCGCCCCAATTTTCGAGCGCGACTTTAACCCAATTAAAACCACGGCAGGTCCATCGCTTGGTTATTCGCTTCTAGGCGGAACATCATACGATGTTGGATCAGAAGGAAAGATTGGCTTCTTATTCTCCGGTGAACAATCAAGTGGGTATCAGTATCGAGAAGGGTTTGCTCGAAACACGGATTCGTCGGGAATCGACAAGAATTATTTCTCCACGGAGACCTTTACGAAGACGGATGACGCAACTGCCCTTGGGAATTTATTCTACCAAATGAACGACAATCACAGCGTTCAGTTCAATGTGCTCTATACGCAGAACATTAGCGACGAGGTGTCTAACTTCGATTCTCGCATTCTTGATCGCGACAGAAACACCTACACATACTCAACGAGAAACACGTTAAAAATAAATTCGCTTCGAACCGCGCAGGTATTAGGATCGCATGCATTTAATAACGATCAATTTCAATTGAAGTGGGGCGCTTCTCACAACCAAGCACAAAACTCCGAGCCAGACAGAACTCAGCTTTTATTTGAAGCCTCCGATTCGAACAAAGACGACTACCGACTGGAAGCGCTAAACGCATCAGACAATCACCGGTTCTATAGCACTTTAGAAGAAACCGAGGTGAACGGAAACGTGGACCTAAGTTGGCGCTTCAATAGAGATGAGTATACCGGAAAAGCAGCGGGAATATTATCTGCCGGCATCCAGCCAAGGTTTAAAAATCGAACGTTTGAATGGCGTCAATTCAATATGAGCATGCGATCATATGCCGACTCCTTGCAAAACAATAAAATCGTGACTGATCTGGAAAATCCAGATGCCTTTCTGAATGACGACGCATTCTCTAGCGGACATTTTCAATACGAAGAGGCACGCGATGGGTCTCGCGTTCACCAAGCCAGTCAAAACATACTTGCTGGTTACCTGATGCTTGACTATTCCATTACGCCTCGCCTTTTAGTTGTTGCTGGTGTTCGAATCGAGCAGACATCTCAAGTATTGGAATACAAACAACTTCGAAACCTTCTCAGCGATCCATATCAGGTTAAGCGATATGATACACTGAACGTGCTTCCATCTGTTTCCTTAAAGTATCAACTCACAGAGAAAAGCAATCTGCGATTAGCCGCTTCTCAAACTGTGTCGAGACCAAATTTTCGCGAATTGGCACCATTTCAATACCAAGACCAATCGCGTAGGCTTTATGAGGGAAACACGGACCTAGTGAATGGATACGCCTACAATCTCGATGTGAAATATGAGGTTTTTCCAAACTATGGTGAACTGTTCGCGGTAAGCGCTTACGCTAAGTATATCGACAATCCGATTGAACGATACGAGGTTCCTTCTTCCACTACGTTGTTTACATATTTCAACCTAGGCCGAGCAATTGTCGCAGGCCTCGAAACTGAAATCAAAACAAGCTTGGGCCGATTTGCAGGCGGGGTTGATAGTGAAACCCTTCGCGTTATCGATCGGGTGACAATAGGATTAAACCTCGCCTATAATTACACTCAATTGTATGTTGGAACGGATGGGCCAATCAACACGAATAAGGGCACAATCATCGCCACAAATTCAAGACGTCAGATGCAAGGTGCAAGTCCATATCTAATCTCCTCAGACTTGTCCTATGAGTTCGACTTGAAATCCATGAAATCAAGATGGTCTCTCGTATACAATGTTGGTGGGCCAAGCGTATTTCTCGCTGGAACTTACGGGCGAGGAGATGTTTATGAACGACCTGTTCACTCACTGGATTTTATCATGAAAAACAAAGTGAGCGACCGAGTAGATATAAATGTAAGTCTTCGAAATCTCTTGAATCCGAGCATCGTACAGGAGCAAACGAACGCTGGCCAAACGTTTGTTTTCAATGAATACAAACTAGGTCGGACGGCCGCGCTATCGGTTAATTACCGGTTTTTCAAGTCAGAAGGATAGTCCTATTCATCTTCTAACCTTGAGGTAACATAGCCTTAAGTAATTCTTAGCCCAAACCCTTTATTAAAGTAATGCCGCGGTCGTTGCTTTGTCCCTGTAAACAAGAAAAAAACAAAATGAAAACAAAATTTACACTACGACCAGAACTCTTAATATTGGCCATTGCCTTGGTATTAACAGCAACCTCATGCAAGCGAGAAGGATGCATGGATCCCGAAGCCACTAACTATGATGATAAGGCAAAGGAAGACGACGGAAGTTGCGAATATGAATCCGTAGGCACGACGCTTTCTGGAGATATTTCTTCCGACTTAACGCTTGACGCATCTCTTGAATACACCTTGGCTGGAGGTGTTCATGTTTTAGGCGGGGCCACGCTGACCATTCCGGCTGGCACCGTTATTAAGTCTGACCCGAATGAATCGGTCGCCTATTTATTAATTGAACAGGGCGGAATGATTGATGCACAAGGAACGGCAACAAGCCCAATTGTGTTTACCTCTGGATCTAGCAGCCCGTCTGCTGGGGATTGGGGTGGCATCATTCTCTGCGGAAAGGCACCCATAAATAGCGGATCCGTCGCCACGGCGGAGGTAGGAGATGTCACCTACGGAGGCTCATTATCCACGGATAATTCGGGAACATTACGATACGTGCGTGTCGAATACACCGGCAACGCAATTAACGATGAAAAGGAGCACAACGGATTCACATTTAACGGAGTTGGATCTGCTACAACGGTTGAATACCTACAGGCCTTTATGGGCAACGACGATGGATTTGAATTTTTTGGAGGATCTGTTTCAGCTGATTATCTAGTGTCTACGGGAAGCGGAGATGATTGCTTTGATTGGACGTATGGTTGGGTTGGATCTGGATCCTATTGGATTGCCGAACAAGCTGATGGATTAGGTGATAGAGGCATAGAAGCTGACAACAACGGTGACAACAACAGCGCCTCCCCATTCTCGAACCCAACGCTACAAAACATTACCCTAACTGGATATGTAGGTTCGGAATCAGACGGCATGAAGCTACGAGAAGGGACAAAGGGCGATATTTCAAATGTCCTTATATCGAATTTTCAGGATGGTGTTGAGGTAGAACATGAGGTAACCGTGAAAAACGCGGGTTCAGGCGACCTAACCTTGTCCGGTATTAGTGTGACTGGGTCAACTGGAAGCATCTATGCTATAAAAGGAGCGGCGAATGCCTCGGATTCCACGAATGCCGCCTCTGCCATCGATCAAGCCATTGATGGATCGGCAACTGGCGCAGGGACTGACTGGATCAACGGCTGGACCCAGTCTCTATAAGCACTCCATTCCTCAAATATTGTAAGGGCGACTTAAATCAAAGTCGCCCTTTTTTTTTGCGCTTAACCTTCCCTTAACATTGGGCGGTTGATCAGACCAAATTTATAAGCCCTCGAAATGAGCAGCTAGCCCAGTGACATCCTCGGATCTTGGCCGAAACACATGTTTCCCTTTTGTGAACTTATTATTAAATCTATGCTATCAGTATTAATTTAATGCAACCACGTTTGAAGGAATGGAAACTTTTGCGGCATGAAACCTCAACTACTTGCCCTAACCTTTTTGGCACTAACCGCTTGTTTTACAGGTGTTTCACAAACCATTTCTTATCCTACATGGGGAAAGGGAATGACGTTTACACCTAAGGACAGTTCTGGATCGATTCACATGAGCGCCCGGATTCAAAATCTGTTCATCCTCGACCAAGGAATTACACCAACGGGTCAGGATCCAAAAATTTACGGAATGACACGACGTGCGCGTCTCAAGTTTGATGGCTTTGCATTTTCGCCAAAGCTTAAGTATAAGATTGAGCTCGGTTTAAGCAACCGGGACACGAAGTTTTCAGACGACGCTGGTTTAGTAGGAGGCAATGCCAAGATAATTCTCGATGCCGTTGTTAAATATCAAGTTGTGAAGAATACAACAATCTGGTTTGGTCAAACCAAACTGCCAGGAAACAGGGAACGGGTAATTTCTTCACAAAAACTTCAATTCGTTGATCGTAGTAATGTGAACAGCAAATTCAATATCGACCGCGATTTCGGTTTTCAATTACATCACAAATTTAAAATTGGAGAAAGCGTCTTGCTTTTTAAAGAATCGATTTCACTTGGTGAAGGACGAAACATGATCGTGAACAACAATGGCGGTTTTGACTATACAGGTCGCGTTGAATTTTTGCCACTGGGTGCATTTGAATCAAAAGGCGACTATTTTTCTTCTGACTTGAAGCGCGAAACCACGCCAAAACTTGCCTTTGGATTCACTGCCGACTTAAACCAAGGGGCTATTAAGCAAGGGGGTCAGCTTGGAAAAATTCTGATCGACACATCTGGAAACTATGTGAACTCCGATTTGACTTCTTACATGGCCGACATGATTTTCAAATTCAAGGGATTTTCATCCTTGGTAGAGGTTGCTTATCGCGAAAGCAGCTTAGGAGATTATGTTGACGCTTTTGGCCGATCGTTCAACCAAGGATTTGGCTACAACATTCAAGCTGGTTACCTCTTTAAATCGAACTATGAAGTAGCAGGGCGTTACACACGCGTTATGCCGCTTTCTGGGATGGCGTCGAATATTAGCCACGGTGAGCAATTCACTCTTGGGCTCTCAAAATATGTCAAAGGCCACAACCTAAAACTTCAGACTGACTTAACATACGATCGGGCACTAACAACCACTTTTGCTCAGGATAAATTAATTTTCCGTTTACAAACAGAAGTCTCTTTCTAATCTACCACCTACCTATTAACTTATGGACTATACACTTTTTGACGCGCTAGTACTTCTTGGATCTCTCGGATTTTTCATCTACGGAATGAAGGTCATGAGCGAAGGAATACAGAAAGCAGCAGGTACGCGCCTCCGCCAAATTCTTGGCGCCATGACAAAGAACAGATTCTTTGGAGTGTTAACCGGGTTCTTTATAACCAGTTTGGTGCAGTCTTCTTCAGCAACAACCGTGATGACGGTAAGTTTTGTAAACGCCGGTCTATTATCACTTGTTGAATCGGCAGGAGTGATGATGGGTGCCAATATTGGAACCACAATTACCGCATGGATTGTTTCCTACTTCGGATTCAAGTTTAAGATTGTTGCGGTGGCACTTCCGATTATCGCCGTTGGTTTACCAATGCTTTTATTAGGAAAACAAAAAGCCAAATCTTGGGGTGAGTTCCTCATCGGATTTGCCTTGCTGTTTATGGGCCTTGATGCGCTTAAGCATGCAGTTCCTGATCTCAAACAAAATCCAGAAATCCTCAGCTTCCTGACCTCATTCGCAGATGGTGGAATTCTCACTTCGCTGTTGTTTGTGTTAGTGGGTACGGTCATCACTATTGTAGTCCAGTCTTCCAGTGCAGCCATGGCGCTAACCTTAGTTATGTGCCATAACGGATGGATTCCATTCCCCGTGGCCGCAGCCATGGTTTTGGGTGAAAACATAGGAACAACAATCACGGCAGAGCTCGCGTCTCTCGTCGGTAATGTGCATGCGAAAAGATCCGCACGCATACATTCCATGTTCAACATCATAGGCGTTACCTGGATGGTTTTACTGCTGCCCTTTGCCCTAGATGGCATCGCTTGGTTCTCCACAGCCGTTATGGGCAACGCGAGTCCATTCGAGAATAGTGAGTCGATTCCCTTTGCGTTATCGTACTTCCACACTTTCTTCAATTTAACCAATGTGCTTCTGCTCATTTGGTTTGTCCCAGTATTGGTCCGTGTTGCAATTAAATCCGTTCCATCTAAGGGCGATGACGATGAAGAAACCCACCTTGAATACATCGGCGCCGGACTGATGGGCACATCTGAGCTATCGATTTTAGAAGCGAAGAAAGAAGTAGTTAAGTTCTCCGAAATTGCCGAGCGCCATGTGCGCATGGTTCACGACCTATTGCTTGAAAAGGACAACAAAAAGAAGAAGAAGCTCTTCAAGCGCATCAAAAAATACGAGGACATCACAGACCGGATTGAAGCCGAAATCACAGAGTACTTGACCAAGGTATCAACCAAACAACTGTCGGATGAGTCATCAACGATTGTGCGAATTATGTTGAGCATTATCAATGATCTTGAACGCGTTGGCGACATCTGCTATCAAATGTCAGTTAGCATTGATCGAAAAGAGGAGAAGAAAATTTGGTTTTCTGCCGAACAACGTGAGCAGTTATTCGAACTATTCGCTTTGGTTGAAGGTGCGTTAGCAGCCACCACTGAAAACCTTAATAATGAATACGATAAGATTGAGCTGGACAAAGCATACAATCGAGAACGAGACATCAATGAGAAAAGGGATCGGATAAAGAAGGCCCACTTTCAAAACATTGAGAAAGCCGAATATGGTTTTCAAAATGGGATGATCTACAATGACTTATTTTCTTCACTTGAGAAAATTGGCGATCATGTCATTAACGTGAACGAGGCCGTTGCTGGCAAAATTTAATTTGGGAAAACGAATTCTGGAGTAGTCACCAATTCGCTGCGGTTGCCCGCTTCATCGGTCAATCTCGTTTCGAAACGGATGGTGTCACTCGATTGCTTAATGCTGCCCATTGGCTGGAATATGAACCCTTCTGCCTTTTGGTCTTCTTGCACCTTGGAACTCTTTGGGATTTGAACAAATAGAAGCACGGTGTCTGCCGAGTCGGCTGGAATGAACTTAACCCACTCTCCATTGATTTTTTCGAACAGAAACGTTTTCAGGTTCTTTTCATCACCTTCAGCTCCTACATCTCCTTGACAGTCTACAAACTGGGTAATAATGGTTAAGCTATCTGAGGCAAACGGGTCGGCTGGGTCGGCAGCCTTATAGTCATACTGATGAAAAGTGAGTGAAGGTGGCTCTTCTGGACAGCGCTCAGGCACGCAGCCAAAATTTAGCCCGATTGCGACCAGCGCCATTAACTTTGTAAGCTGACAAATACTTTTTTTCATTTGAATCGTTCGAAATTACGGATTGCCGACAGAATTGCTGCTGTAAACACAGACGTTGAGTTTGATGCTATGGCTATGGAAATTTTTGAGCTGCAGCGTAATTCCTCTTCGATCTTTTCCGAATTCATTGATCAAGTCAAAGATGTCAAGCCAGAACCTTTTCCGTTTCTACCTATTGAAGCCTTTAAACATCATAACATAGGAACTGCCGAAGATGGAGGTGCAATCTTTAAGAGTAGTGGCACCTCGGGGTCGCATCGATCATCGCACAATGTGGCAGATATTGAACTATATAAGACTCTAAGTCAAAAAGCTTTTGAGCATTTATTTGGATCATTAACAGATTGGACTGTGCTCGCACTATTGCCTTCATACCTGGAGAATGGAGATTCGTCGTTAGTGTTTATGGTGAATCATTTTATAAATGAAGCCCGCTCAAACTCACAGTTTGTATCCGATCCTCAGAACATATATAAGCTGCTCGCCTCGCAAAAAGAGCGCAACCTGCCAACGCTATTAATTGGCGTTAGCTATGCCTTACTTGATCTAGCAGCACAACACTCCTTCGACTGGCGTGGCCTGTCTGTGATGGAAACAGGTGGAATGAAAGGCCGCAAAAAAGAGCTTACTCGCGGGGAACTACATCGGGCTTTGCAACGCGGGTTTCCATCATCCGCTATTCACTCCGAATATGGCATGACCGAACTTTTATCGCAGGCATATGCTGTAGAAGGCGAATGGTTCTCGGCGCCCCCTTGGATGCGTGTATATACCACCAGCATTTCGGATCCTTTCAAAATTCTCGACCCCAATCAACGTGGTCTTCTTGCGTTTGTTGATTTGGCGAATGTTCATAGCTGCTCCTTCATTCAAACCCGTGATATTGGAATAATTAACAGCTCAGGATCATTCAAGGTTGAAGGCCGACTTGATAACAGCGACATTCGTGGCTGTAATTTACTTTACACCTAGTACGGTACAATACTTGAATAAGACATCAAAACAAACATTATGAAATACATCATTCCATTGCTCGCTGTTGTCATCATGGTTTCAGGCTGCTCCAATAACTATGTTTTAAAACAATCCACAATTAATGAATACCAACTTTCATTTGAAGACATAAACGGAATTCAGTTTTACAATAGCCATGACATCGTGCTCACAAACTATGAGGAAGTCAAGAGTGACAAGTCCACTTCCAAGGGCAACTTAAATGTGAATTTTGACAAACAGGTGGACCAAGTGATTATCAAGGCCAACACAAAAGGAAGAATAATCAAGGATCTGGGGGAAAACAAGTATGCGGTTTCATTTGAACCAGACAACACAAAACAGCTCGTCTTTGGCAGGCGCGCCAAGGATGACGTATTTCACTTACAGGCGATCGAATGGAAAAACGGTCGGGGCAAGGTTCAGTATGGTGACAAGGTTTACTTCACACATGCCGGTGCAGATGAGTGTTCGCTGCGTTTTAATTTAAACCGTCGATTTAAGGAAAATCGTAAAACACACGTGGCGAAGGGTAATAAAGTGAAGTAGATAAACTGGCCTTTACCAATTAATTGGAAATATACATTGATCAACGTATTCGTCTCCGATGATTACCGTATGTCTGTGCAATGTCCGTTTTGTTTACCTTCGCGGCTCATAAATAATAAAACCATGAAATCAATTAACAAAACGCTTATTGCGATTGGCCTTGTAGCTGTTTCAGGAGCTTTCTTGACAAGTTGCAACAAAACAGTTACTTCTGGAAAAGTTGACGGAAATTGGGACGTTACTTCAGGAGCTATGAATGAGTCTTGGTCGACTGAAGACTATTCTGAGACAACTTCTTCAACCTTCAATGGTTCAACTGTATCATCTACAACCACAATTAAAGATGGTAACGATACAGACACAGATGGTTCTACTACGAACATGACAATTTCTTACACGTTTGATAAGAAAACTGGAGACTACACAACGACTCGAGTTCAGACTACAAACGAAATTGACATGTACGCTACGTACTATGTATACAACGATAGTTCAGATACATATGATTACGAAGGTACTTTTGAGCGTGTTTCTGCAAGAACTTCTACCATCACTGAAGCAGGTTTATTCACTGTAACTGGTGATGCTGGTGACGACATTGAGAAGAACTCTCAGATCGTATTTCACATGATGAGCATGGATGAAGATTTCAACGAGGAGTATTCATACTTCGACGAAACTTCAGGCGATGAGCTTTATCGTGTTGATATCTACGAAGCAGAATACAACTTCAATACTGGAGAAACTGATTACAATCGTCCAGAGTCTTCTGATGAAGGTGCTGAGTCTATTACAGGTTCTTCTTCTAGCAGCCTTATATGGACTGTGACTGAGCTTGACAAGGAGACTATGACAGTTGAATGGTCTGATGAAACAAACTACGTTGACGAGAAAGAAAACGACAACAACTACCAAAGCTCTTCTTCAGGGTCTTGGACGTTGACTGCTAAGTAAGCAACGCATTATATCATTTAAAAGCCGACTCTAAGGGTCGGCTTTTTTTGTTTCTAGAATTTCCTTTACGTTCTTTGCTAAATGATTAGCCCTCTTTCATTTTCGCTACGATGCGTCATGCTATTGCTTCTAACGATGAACATTTCTTCCTGTGTTGAAAAAGGGTGCACCGACCCAGAAGCCATTAACTTTAATCCCGATGCACAGCGTGATGATGAAAGCTGCTACTATGGCGACAAGAATGAAGATTTAAAAAAATCCATCCTTCGCAATCATGCTAATCTGGCTCATGCCTTATATAGCGACGCTCATGCTGAGGCGATCAGCTTAGCTACGGCAGTCGAATCGTTTACGGAATCTCCTTCGGATGATGGGTTTAGCAAATGTCGATTGGCATGGAAGCTGGCATATAATAAGTATCTAAAATGCGATGCGTTACGCTTCTCTGAAGGGCCGATCGATAACAGTAAAAACCTTGATCGACTCATCGGAGCTTGGCCAATTAATGAGCGACTCATTGATTACGTTGGTCAATCAGAAAACGGCATTATCAACAACCCTACTATTCTTAATGAAATCACCGCGTCAGGCCTCGAGGCAAAAAATGAGGCGCTTGGTAAAGACGAGGTAACGACCGGTTTTCATGTTATTGAATTTCTTCTTTGGGGTTCGGATACAGGAGATGCCTCAGCACTCACCACCGGCGTGCGCACATTTGATGATTACTTGCTAAATGATTCTACCATTCTGAACGCGGATAGACGTCAAGATTACTTAACCTCCAGTGCCAACCTCTTGGTATCGCACCTTTCAACTCTTTCAATCCAATGGGACTCGCTTGGTGTAAACAATTACAGACAAACATTCCTATCTCTTGAGCCTGACGACGCCTTAAAGCTGATCCTCACGGGCCTTGGGACCTTGACCAGAGGCGAGCTAGCAGATCGCGCATTGCAAAATCCGCTTGAAAAATCTGATCCGGCATTGGAGATTTCAAACTTTAGCGATAATACGGTTACGGATATTATTTCCATGAAACGCAGCATGGAATTGGTTTACTATGGCGAGTATGAGTCAGAAACTACACTACCGGTTAAAGGCGCCTCTCTCGAAGATCTGCTTACAACGCTTAACCCAGATAGGGCAAAGCACGTTACCGAGACGTTCGATCTACTCACAGAAACCATGGTTAAAATTCCTTCGCCTTTTGACATTCAAGTTGGTTTTGAGGCTGCAAACGGGCCAGGGCCAATCACTAAAGCGGTAGATGTGCTCCTCGTCTTAGAAGATCACTGGTATGAAGTGGCACGAGATATTGGATTTGGAATTAGCACCGACCTGCCCGAATAGCTACTCTACAATAGCTAAAAAATAATTCTTTTTTCCTCTCTGAAGCAGGATGTATTTCCCATCGATTAAGTCGTTGCTTGTAGCGCTATAGTCTGGCGCCACCTTGGACTTGTTGATTGATATGCTATTCTCTTTTAACGCTCTTCTTGCCTCCCCATTTGAGGCCAAAAATCCTGTTTGTTCAGTCAACAGGTTGACAATATCACATCCCGCTTCTACCGCACTTTTAGAGACTTTCGCCTGTGGCACCCCTTCAAAAACATCCAAAATTGTTGCTTCATCTAGGGCCATGAGTGCCTCTTTTGTGGCCCGGCCAAATAACACCTCCGAAGCATCCTCAGCTTTCTTCAAATCCTGGGAAGAATGTACCCGAGCAGTAAGTTCTGCAGCCATCCTTTTTTGTGCAAGTCGCATGTGCGGCGCTTCGTTATGCTCAGCCTCAATGGATTCAATTTCCTCTCTCCCCAAGGTGGAGAATACGCGCATATAGTTTCCGATGTCAGCATCGGCAGTATTCAAAAGAAACTGATAAAACTTATAGGGTGAGGTTCGCATCGGATCTAACCAGATATTTCCCCCTTCGGTTTTGCCAAACTTCGTCCCATCTGCCTTTTTGATCAATGGTGTAGTCAATGCACTCACGTTGCCCGACTCCATGCGTCGAATAAGTTCAGTGCCTGTTGTTATGTTTCCCCACTGATCGCTTCCTCCCATTTGAATGTTACAACCCATGTGCTTCCAGAGGTAATAGAAATCGTAGCCCTGAATAAGCTGGTAACTAAACTCAGTAAATGACATCCCGGTTTCTAGTCTGTTTTTCACAGAATCTTTGGCCATCATATAGTTCACGCTTAGGTGCTTGCCTACATCCCGGATAAACTCAAGAAAGCCCATTTCCTTAAACCAATCGTAATTGTTTACAATCTGTGCAGCATTTGCGCCTTCAAAATCCAAGAATTTTTCGAGTTGCTTTTTCTGACATTCTAGGTTGTGATTGAGCTGATCAACACCTAGCAGATTCCGTTCTGCAGATTTTCCGCTTGGGTCTCCCACCATTCCTGTGGCTCCTCCTACTAAAGCGATGGGCTTGTTTCCTGTTCGTTGAAAGTGGGTCAAGGTCATCACCTGAACCATGTTTCCAATCCCCAATGAGTCGGCGGTTGGATCAAATCCGATATACCCAGAAACAGGGCCTTGAGAAAACAATTCTTCGGTTCCTGGAGTCATGTCGTGCAACATGTTTCTCCATTTCAACTCCTCAACAAAATTCTTCATAGCGTTGGCTTTGGGCGGCAAAAATAACTTTACCCATAAGGCCTTGAGTAAATAATTACTCGTTTATTATCTCAAAAAGCTTGTCGAGATTAGGCGTGAGAATAATTTCAATCCTGCGATTTTTCGCCTTTCCTTCCGCCGTATTATTCGGGGCAACGGGTACGTGTTCTCCCCGGCCCGCTGCGGTTAACATATTCTGATTCATCTTTCCTTCAGATGTCATAATCTTCACGACAGACGTTGCGCGCATCACACTCAAATCCCAATTATCCTTGATGGCACCGCCTCCATTAAATGGATCCGTATCCGTATGCCCTTCAACTAAGATTGTAATGTCCTTTTCATCTTTAATAACGGTTGACAAGTCTATCAGCGCTTTTTTCCCTTCTGTGTTTACAGTAGTGCTTCCACTTGGGAATAACAGCTTCGCCTCAAGGCTCACGTAAATCTTTCCGTTTTTCTGCTCCACGGTTAATCCTTTGTCTTTAAATCCGAGGAGTGCATTTGTTATCCTGTCTTTCAATGCTCGAACCGCGGCGTCTTTTTCCGCAATTATATTCTCGAGTTCTTGCACCCGCGCTTCCCTGGCCTTTAGCGCTTCCTCCAGATCAGCCAATCGTTTCTCTTTTGCGTTCATCTGCTTTTCCAACTCACGTAGTCGATCTTCTCGTTTGAGTAAATCCTCTTGGGTATCACGCAGTATATCTACCAATTTTCTGTTTTCTTCAGACCCTTTTGATTTTGCGTCCTGCAGTCGATCTAGCAGCTCTCGATTCCTCTTATCGAGTTCTTTTTGCTTCAATCGGGTTAACCTCATATCGGCTCCCAAGTCAATGGTGTCGCTTTTTAATTGCGCATACTTCTTTGAAATCGATTCTAGATCAGCCTTCAACTCATCGTTTTCTGCAACCAATGTTCGATTCTTATTCAGAAGCTCCTGACGTTCTGTTTCACACCTGTCTTGCGTGGTTTTAAGATCGTTGAACCGCTTAGGTGGGACGCACCCTGCCATGAATAGAACCACTACCGATAACGCCAAAACTTTTCTCATACCTTTCAGTTTACTTGAAACAAAGCTACCGCACCTATTTGCCGTAGTTTGGAACGAATGCAGGACTTACTAACAGTGCAATATTGGTTTCTACAAGAGGTTTAAGGGGTCTATTTCCATTCGAAATTCTGGTAGAGGAGTAGTTTTATGACCTTTGTTTCGATCACTCCTTTGAAAACCGAAAACGAGAATCACAATTTATTCGTTTGTATCCCAAGTGAAAACGAGCATCTCATCCAGATTATGGCTTTGCCTTTTGGTTTTTACCATTTTCGGCCTGAACTCCGAGTTGGCCTATAGTCAAGAGATTCGAAGCGTTGAAATTCAGAGTCGTGCAACGCAGCTAGACACAAACAGCATTGTGCCTGAATCCTTTGAATTATCAGGGCTGAAAGAAAATCAATACAAAGTCGATTTTGGTTCGGGTGTGCTCTATCTCCTCGACACAAATCTTCCCTTGCCACATAATGTTGATGTGGAGTTTCGATCGTTTCCGTTCAATTTTTCTCAAGAATATAAAAACAAGGACCGTGACTTAATCACGGACAACGATCGCATTTACAACCCGTTTCGATCAGACGGAAATGGGCCCGACGACGGAATGTTGGCGTTGGGAGATTTGGAAAAACGCGGCAGCGTTTCGCGGGGAATAACTGTAGGAAATGCTCAAAGTCTATCTGTAAATTCTTCGCTTAACCTGCAGCTTAGCGGTAGGCTCAACGAACGATTCAGCCTCCTTGCCGCTATCGCAGATGACAACATCCCAATACAGCCAGAGGGCAACACACAACAGCTTCAAGATTTTGATCAAGTTTATCTTCAAATATTTGACCCGAAAAACAAAATTACGGCAGGTGATTTCCAATCAAAACACAACACCGGTTACTTCCTTCGATTTAATAAACGATTGCAAGGTGGGCGATACGAATCCCTGATTTTTCCGGTGAAAGGTGATAGTGCCAAACAAATTCGTTCCGACGTGAGTGGTGCTGTTTCAAGGGGAAAGTTTGCCCGCCAGACCATTCAAGGAGTCGAAGGCAATCAAGGCCCATATAGGCTTACCGGCTCCGAAGGAGAGCGATTTGTTGTCGTTTTATCCGGAACCGAGCGCATCTATTTGGATGGCAAACTGTTACTGCGGGGTCAGGAAAACGACTACATCATAAACTACAACACGGCAGAGCTCACATTTACCGCCAAAGTCCCGATAACCAAGGATCGAAGAATTGTGGCAGAGTATCAATACTCGGATCGAAATTATGCGCGTTCACTTCTGTATGCCGGTTCGCAATACACCTCGGATAAACTTGCCTTGAACATCGGCATCTACTCAGAACAAGATTCGAAGAATCAACCGCTCCAGCAGGACCTTTCAGACGCTCAAAAGAATGTTCTTAGAACAATTGGCGACAGCTTAAATGAAGCCGTTGCCTCTAGCATTGACACCGTTGGCTTTACCGAAAATCAAATTCTCTATCAAATTCGAGACAGTACTTATTTTGACCCCATTAGAAACGATTCGTTCGTTGAAGAAGGTATTCTAATATTTTCCAGTAACCCAGAAGTTGCTATCCAACAAGCCACATTTTCCAATGTCGGTTCCGGAAATGGAAACTATGTAGCGAAAGAACGGTTGGCTTTTGGAACGGTGTATCAATGGGTAGCGCCAATTGGCGGCCTTCCTCAGGGAGACTATGAGCCTGTTGTGTTGCTTGTAACGCCAAAGCAACGGCAGATGGTCCAAGCATCGGCAGCGTACAAAATCAATGAGAGCATACAGGCGAAGGTTGAGTGGGCAGGCAGTCAAAACGACATAAACACTTTCAGCACCGCGGATAAATCCGACAATCTTGGCATGGCGGCCAAAGTAACCGTGAGCGGCGCTCAACGCATCGTGGATGATTGGAAAGCAATTGCAGAAGTTGACTATGAACATGTCCAGGACCGGTTCAACCAAATAGAGCGCTTTAGAAACGTCGAATTTGACAGAGACTGGAATATACGAGGCCTTAGCCTAAATGAGAACCAGAGCATCTGGGGAGCGCGCGTTGGTGTTTCAAAGCAGGACAAGTTTAAAACCATTTACGGCATCAAATCCTTTGTTGCGGGTAGTGCATTTAGTGGTGTTCAAAATGCACTTGATTTTTCCGTGAATCAACGCCGGATAAAAGCAAACTATGGAGGGAGTCTGATCAATCAAACGGGAGACAAAATTCGCGCAGATTTCTATCAGCACAACAGCTCCATTTCCCTCCCGTTCTGGAAGATAAAACTGGGTTTTAAGGATGATTTTGAGCAAAACAAACGATATCATCCAACCGCCGATACGCTCAATAATCTTAGCTATCAATTTTGGGAATGGCAAGCGTCCGTTTCAAATGCAGATTCAGCAGAGAATCGGCACGAACTAAATTATGCGGAGCGCACCGACTGGCTAAAGGATTCAAGCACACTGGCGCCAGCAACATTTGCTCGTATATATGGATATCAAATCGAGCTTAACAAATATCGCAATCAGCGTTTTGCAACACGTGTCAATTACCGAACGCTTGAAATAAAAAATGACGAATTGACAACTCAGAAAAAGGAGAACACGCTAATATCTCGATTCGAGTACACTTTCAGATTATTCAAGGGTTCGATTAGCTCCGGAACCTTTTATGAAATTGGGTCCGGCCTTGAGAATAAGCGCGACTTCATCTACCTTGAAACTTCTCCCGGCCAAGGCACGCACATTCATGTAGATTACAACAACAATGGCTTGAAAGAGCTGGATGAATTTGAACAAGCCATTCAGGCCGACCAACTCGCTTCTGCCAACTATCTCCGCGTTTTTGTTCCAACCGACGACTACGTAAAGGCATTTACAAACCAGTTTAGTCAAACCCTGTTTGTTAGACCCGCTGCCATTTGGAGATCGAAAAAAGGGGCACTGAAACTTGTCAGTCGTTTCTCGGATCAGTTTTCATACAGTGCGGATCGCAAAAACCTTCAAATGCCGCTTGCCGATCAATTCAACCCGTTTTTATTCGACATCGCTGATACGCTGTTGCAATCCATGAACTCGAACCTGCGAAACATCTTTTATTTCAATCAAAGCCATCCGGTATTCGGTGCGGACTTTAACTATCAGCGGCTCGGCGGAAGAAATTTCTTAGCTGCTGGATTCGAATCTCGTACAACAGAAAAAACCGGGCTGGGGTTTCGATGGAATTTCACTAAGAATCTTGGCCTAGAGTCTCGAGCCGAACAAGGGGCGAAAATCAGTAAGTCGAATGCGGCGAGCTTGAGTAATCGGAACTACAATATTTTCTATCAGCAAATTGAGCCGAAACTCACATTACAGCCAGGTACATTATGGCGTATTAGTGCTTTGTTTAACTATAAGGAGCAGCAGAATAGGACGCAAAAAAACGCCTTTGGCCTTGGGGGTGAACGATCAATTGTCCGCAAAACTGGGCTGGAATTTACCTTAAGCACCCCTGAAAAAGGCAGCTTATTCTTGACTGGAAATTTGATTCAGATCAATTATCGCGGATTGCCTGAAAGTCCCGTTGGTTATGAAATGCTTGACGGTTTGCAACCAGGGCTAAATGGAACTTGGGGTGTTTCTTATCAACGCACCCTAGCGAACAACCTTCAATTGAGCATTAATTACAACGGGCGTCAATCTCCTGGCTTATCTATTATCCACACCGGCGGTGTGCAGGCACGGGCGTTCTTCTAACTATTTTAATAAAAACTCGGTGGTGCCCATGTGGTAGTCCTCGGCATATACTTCCACGATGTACTTGCCTTCAATTAGCTCCTCTGTCACATCCCAGTACAAACACAAATCAAGTTCATCGTTCTCATACATCACCTCTTCTTTGCGAGAATAAAGCCCTTCTTTTCCATCGTAGGTAAACATGTAGCTCTCTGATTGATCCAGAGCTAATACCTCACCATTCGGGTCAATAATGCGTAAGTAGACCGTCTTTTTGCCAGGCTTCGAAACCTCATTTTGATCAATCGTAAAACACGTTTTTACCTTGTCCACCCGTTTCGCGCGTGTTGTTTCTCTGCTGACGGTACCGCTCTTCATACGTTGACCTCCAGAAACTAAGTCTAACACGCGGAGCTTAGAACCCAACTTAACCTTTTCAGAAAGTGCATCATTGGTATTATTTAGTTCCGCGTTCTCGTCCTTCTGCTCGGAAAGCTGCGATTCGACTTGTTTTTTTGCAACGACCAACCCTTGGTTTACGGTATTCAACGAGTCAATGGTCACGATATAGCTTTTCATGATATCGCGCAGCGTGCCTGTTTCTTTCTTCAGTTTGTGAATGACCCGAGCATCGTTTTTATGCTTCTCCGCCTCTGCCAACATTTCCACAATGCGTGCCCGCTGATCAGCAATCTCGGCAGCCTGCTCATCGCTCACGGCGGAAACCGAATCGTACTGGGCCAGCATGTTTTCCAGCTCCAGTTTTAGGTTGTCTTTTTCAACGGTCAAATCCGTATTCTGAGTCACGATTTCAACATTCTCTTGATGCTTCGTTACCAAGAAATAAGCGGTTACCGCATTTGAAACTAGAAGAAGAATCAGCAATACAAGCATAAGCTTGTTGCTGCTTTGTGATGATTTTTGCTCGGACATAACTTGGCTAAATTTTAAGCAAAACTAGACCGAATCATTTGGTTAATCACGGCATGAATAAAAACAGTGCTAACAATGGAGCGTTATTAGTCGCGACGCATGAATCATGATAAACGAGACACTACTTTTAGCCGGTGGACAATAGCACGGCAATAAATTGGTTTCAAGAAAAAGGCTGGAAGGTTTTCCCCTTTCAGTCAGAAACATGGAAGAGCCATGATGCTGGACTCAACGGTATGGTTAACGCCCCAACGGGCAGCGGAAAAACGTATTCGCTCCTGGTTCCAATAATATTGGAGTCCGCAAAAAAATCAACCGGACTCCACGCCATCTGGGTCACCCCAATTCGTGCCCTCGCTAAAGAAATTCTTCAATCTGGTCAGCGCGCCATTGAAGGTCTCGATGTTAATGTGAGCATTGAAATTCGCACTGGTGACACGAGTGCTAGAGACAAAGCCCGAATAAAGCGATCGCCTCCAAACATTCTCATCACCACGCCCGAATCGTTGCATGTGATGCTGTGTCAAAAACACTACGACAAATATTTTCAGAAACTTCAAACGGTGGTGGTGGATGAATGGCATGACTTGATTGGCAGTAAGAGAGGAGTGCAGCTTGAGTTGGCCGTATCCAAGTTTAAGGCGCTGAATCCATCACTGAAAATCTGGGGGATTTCAGCCACGATCGGAAATATGCAAGAATCGCTTGAAGTGTTGCTGGGAAACTGGTTTGAGGAGCGGCCTCATACACTCATTCGTAGCAAAATCAAAAAGAAATACGTGGTTGAATCTGTCTTTCCCGACGATTTAGAAGAGCTGCCCTGGGCAGGCCACCTTGGCCTAAACCTTTTCGACAAAGTAATTCCCATCTTGCTTCGTAGCGAGAGCACCTTGATCTTTCTGAACACACGTGGTCAAGCCGAAATTTGGTATCAACGCCTTCTGGAGCACGCACCAGATTTTGCGGGTGTGGTGGCATTGCATCATGGTTCAATGAGTCGAGAAACTCGGCATTGGGTGGAGGATGCGCTGCATGAAGGGAAGCTGAAATGTGTGATCTGTACCTCAAGTCTAGACCTTGGTGTAGATTTTAGACCCGTCGAAACCATCATTCAAGTGGGCAGCCCAAAAGGCGTTTCAAGGTTTATGCAACGTGCTGGACGGAGCGGGCATCAACCTGGGGCTACGAGCAAAATTTACTTTCTCCCCACACATTCTCTGGAGTTAATTGAAGCTGCCGCTCTTCGCGAGGCAACAGAAAAAGAAATGGTTGAAAGCCGCGTGCCCTACTTGCGGTCCTTCGATGTGCTTCTCCAATACATGGTTTCCTTGGCAGTTTCCAACGGATTCAATGAAGCTGAATTGTTCGATGAAGTACGCACCTGCTTTTGCTACCAGTCATTGAGCAGAACAGAGTGGGAATGGTGCCTCGACTTTATCGTTACGGGTGGTGATTCCTTAGGCGGGTATGATGAGTTTCACAAGGTTGTTATTCAGGATGGACTGTATATCGTTACCAGCAAAAAAGTAGCAATGCGGCATCGGCTTAGCATTGGAACTATTGTCAGCGATACTATGATGAAGGTTAAGTTCGTTCGTGGCGGGTTCATCGCTCATGTTGCAGAATCATTTATGACACGCATGCACCCCGGTGACAATTTTTGGCTCGCGGGTCGCAGCTTAGAATTGGTGCGCAATAAAGGAATCACGGCTGAGGTTCGTAAGTCAAACAAAGAACGTGGGCCCGTGCCGAGTTGGAATGGTGGTCGCATGCCGCTGAGCTCGCAGATGTCGCAAATGCTTCGCAAGAAATTAAATGAAGCCGTTTCGGGAGTTTCCGACGATCCGGAGATTCACTTTATGAAACCTCTGATAGACCGACAAAAATTGGAATCGATTCTGCCAACAGACGGCCAATTCTTGATCGAGCAATTTGAATCGAACGATGGCTATCACGCAACCTTCTTTCCCTTCGAAGGGCGATTTGTGCATGAAGGCATGGGTGCGCTGATTGCATATCGAATATCGCTCCTCCAACCAATCACGTTTAGCATCGCCATGAACGATTACGGATTTGAGCTTCTAAGCGATCAGCCAATCCCCATTCAGGATGCGATCGACACCAACATATTCTCTACCGATCATCTTCTGGATGATATATATGCAAGCATCAACTCAGTGGAAATGGGAAGGCGAAAATTTCGAGATATCGCCCAAATTTCTGGACTCATCTTTAATGGGTATCCAGGAAAAAATAAAAAGCAAAGCCACATTCAAGCAAGCTCACAACTGTTCTTTGATGTGTTCAACGACTACGATCCTGCCAATCTTTTGTTCCGGCAATCATTTGATGAGGTGACTGATTTTCAACTTGAAGAGCAACGATTGCGTGAAGCACTCACGCGAATAAATCAGCAGGAAATTGTGGTCACGAATCCAAAAAAGTACACCCCGCTTTCATTTCCGATCATTGTAGATCGAACGCGAGAAACCCTGACTTCCGAAAAATTCAGTGATCGAATCAAAAAAATGAGCGTGATATGACCGGGCTTCAAGCACAGATTTCTGGTGTAGAAGTGGTCTTAAAAGATCGTTACATGATGATTGGATCCAGCCTAATCTTGGCTGATTTACATCTTGGTAAAACCACACATTTCAGAAAAGCAGGGCTGCCTATTCCTCCCGAGGCTCGCGACGCCGACCAGAGCAACCTACTTCAAATCCTTAGAATGGAAACGCCGGAATCAGTATTGGTGCTGGGCGATCTCTTCCACAGCTCTTCAAACAAAGAATGTGGAGAATTGGCCATGATTACAAGCCAGTTTCCCGAAGTGCACTTCGAGTTGATCCTGGGCAACCACGACATTCTGGAAGAGTCTGATTACCGATCGATGGATTTTGAAACGTGCCCTCGATTAGACCTTGGTGATCTGATTCTAACCCACGAGCCTTTGGATCATGTTCCTGAAGGTAAATGCAACCTGCATGGCCACATTCATCCTGGTGTGCGCATGGTTGGCAAGGGGCGTCAGTCGATGCTCATGCCTTGTTTTTACTTGACCAAACAATACTTCTGCTTACCCGCGTTTGGTGCGCTCACTGGATTGATGCGGCAAAAACCAAAAAAGGGAGATGCTGTCTTTGCTATTCTAAGTGGTGAGGTTGTACGTGTTTTCTAGCTGCTTTCCCTTTATTTGTGCATCTAATAAATTGCGAAACCATGTCCGAGTCAAATCACATCAATGCCTCTTCTGCACCAAAACCAGTTGGCTCCTATCCACACGCTAGAAAAGTAGGCAACCTTCTTTTTCTCTCCGGAGTTGGCCCAAGAACAGCTGGCTCAGACGCCAATGACAGTGGTGTTCCCGGACTTAAGCTCGATCACAATGGCAACTTCCTTGAGTTTGACTTTGAGGCACAGTGCCGCTCCGTTTTCGATAATGTGCGTGCCGTGCTTGAGGCCTCGGGCAGCAAGTGGGACAACTTGGTAGACGTCACTGTTTTCCTAGTAAACATGAAACGTGACTTCGCAACGTATAACCGCGTTTATGCGGAATACTTTAAGGATGCGCAGCCTTGCCGAACTACGGTGGAAATCAATTCGCTTCCAACTCCGATCGCGATCGAGTTGAAGTGCATTGCTACTGTGGACTAGTGTTGAATGACTACTTTGGTCATTGAGTTGAAATCTTCGCCAATCGTCTGAACTAAGTATACACCAGCGTCAAGATTCGAAACGTCAATGCTCCCATTTTGTGGAACCACCCGCTTAATCAATTGGCCTTTCATGTCGATAATATGAACCAAACTCACGGCTGAGTTTGACACAATATTCAATTCATTATTGGCTGGGTTAGGATACAGTCTCACGCTCGAGTCTTCTCCAATCTCACTCACTCCCACTGGAGTTCCGCCCATCTTAGCAATGATGCTACGCTCATTCGCATCAAGGAAATAATTATCGAAATATCGATCACTCCCGCCCCAGTATAACATGTATAGCGCTCCGTTATCTCCATATCCTGCCCCGTTGCAATAGGAAGTTCCCCCTAGTTTGACAACCTGATTGTAGTAGTTAAGATTTAAATCAAGGTCAAAGTTTTGAATGATGGTGTGCGGGTGTGGTCCGTTGTTGGGTAAGGTGTCGATGCTCGTAAAAACATCCCCAGAATTCGTGTTTCGTAGCGTGTCCCTATACGTCAAAAAGAAGGTGATTTGATCATCCATTTTAACCGCTCTTTGAACCCCCTCTTGCACACCTGGGGTATAGTAGACTACTTTGTTTAAAATATCTCCTGTATTGAAATCCATCTTCGCGATGTACATCGATTGGTTGTTTGGATTCACACCAAAAATGCTGTCTGTTCCCACGCTAGCGCCTGTCATACTCGCTCGCCCAGAAACGTAGGCCGTTTTCGTGGCTACGTCATAATCGAGTATATTGAGCACAGCCCCATGCTGACCAGAAAGCGTTGCCGTCGTGAAAATATTCTCTACCGTATCTATTGATGTAAGGGTATTATCATCCAAATTCAACACCGAAATGAACGTCTTTATTGGGGTAAAGTTGGTTACATCCGTGGTGATGCACACCATTGTGTTACCATCATAGGGATACATGTTGTTCAGTCCATGCGCGCCAGTTGTTGGTGTATAACCAGCTATGTCTATTAGCGAAACAGCGCCATCCGACCCATCCAGCAACAATATCACATCGCGATTTCCTGGTGTTACTGTGGTATCCACGGTAGTCACAAACTGTGCGTCAATTATCAATGCTACATTTCCATCTTCAGACACTTCTAAGTCACGGACATTCATCTGATTTCCACCGAAATAATTTACCCATTGCACAGTTCCAGCTGTGTCAAATTTCACCACAACATATTTTGGACTAACCGGAGTTGGTGTGCCATCAAAATCTAGTTCGGATCCATAATACAATGCGATGAGATCCCCATTGGAATCTTCAGTCATAAAGCTTGTTCCTGTTCCACTGTTGTTTCCATCTGGAAAGTACTTCACCCAAGTTAATCCGCCGTCTGATCCATACTTGGCCAAACATGGTTGCCCGTAAGTGATGCCGCCGCCGAGTAGGCCATTGGATCCAGCCAAGTACATATCTCCATTTGATTTAACAACCATTGCTGTAGACGTAACCGTAGGCGCACTTCCCTGATCTCCATTGGTCTTTTCAACCCACTCAAAATCCTTTTTCTGCGCAAAACCAAAACCAGTGATTAGCACCATCAACAAAACCAAAACCCTCTTCTTCATAGCTTAATAATTTGAGGCAAATGTGCGGCTATTCGCACTACGAGGCAATAGGGCATACTCCCCATTTCTCAAAATCAGCATCTTTGAGGCCGTCATGGATTTAAACAAAAAGGAACTTCTTGCGCTATTAGATCGCGAAATCTCAAAGACACGAGATAAGATTGAAGCGTATAAGCTAAGCTCCGGGCCCATTGCCCCAGACGACGCTATTGGCAGGGTTTCGCGTATGGACGCCATCAACAATCGAGCGATAGTGCAGGCTGCTCAGCGCACTGCAGAGGAAAAATTGACGAAGCTTATTTACATGAAGGACAATATCGACGACCCAAGCTTTGGAGATTGCGTTCAGTGTGGAAATAAAATACCGCTTGGCCGTTTGATTCTAAAGCCCGAAAGCCCATACTGCGTTCGTTGTGCTGGCTAGTTATTTCTCTTTGTAGACACAAATTGTTTTGGCAAACTTGTCGTGCAATCCTCGTTTTTGGGCATCAAAGGCGACAGATAGTGCAATGACAATTATGATCAAGCCACTGATCGAACTCAAAGACGAGTTTCCTTGCTCCGCCATTATCTGACTTATCTCCATGAAGCTATCTGCGCCTCCTATCCCGTCAGACATATACATCATGACTATGGAAAAGGTAGATATTACGTTTCCGACCATCCATGGTATGTATCGCATAAACGCTTGTGTAGGTGTCAGCGCCTCATTTTCTTCGCTTACCACCTTAATTCCAAGCGCCATTTTTCCCAAGGTAGCGCCATAGCGGTATTCCATATAAGGTTTGTAAATCATAGCTGCTATCAAACCAAGCATGGTCAAGGCCAAGCTATTTATACCCACTAGAATAAGCATATACAATGCGGAAAGCGGGAAAAGGACCAATCCATCAATAAGCGCAGCAAACGTGCGCACCCAAAATCCGGCATAGGTATGTTCTGATTCGTTGACGATGTTTTCGTCTAAGTGTGTTTCTTCCATCTGGCTGATTCTTTACGCAATAATAGTGGAACGATCCATATTGAAACCTTCTAATAAAACTCCAAAGTGTCTAGCGTGGTGCGCACACCCCCAATTAAACCCTAAATTCACGCATCCAATATGCCATTTAAATTTCTCTTCCCTGCACTCCTCGCTCTAACTTCCCTGCTACAATCCTGCAGTTCCACGAATGCAGCCTCTGGTGAATTGTTTCAGAAACGGAAATACAACAAAGGGATTCACTTTGACGGCTTTTGAAAACACGCGCACCACCGTGGGCGGGTCGCTGAAATTAGCGGTGACACCAGTGGAAAAGAGCTCGTAACGAACGAGTCTGCCGCGGTCCAAAAGAATCTATTCAGGCCTCTAAAATCGGACAACGCTCACTCCTTAATTGCCGAGCGAAAATCGAGAAGATCAGAGATTATCGACGTTTCAGAAAAACGCATCAAGCAGGCCATAGGATTCGCTGATTCGCCTCTTGATTCGTCCATCGAGGATCCAGATCTGGTATATCACAAATCAAGCCCGCCAGTCGTGGCCATCATTGGCTTCATTACCAGCATAGTTGGGTTCCTGGTTGCAGGCATCATCTTGGGCGTCTTGTCAATTGTTTTAGGGGTAATCGGGATGAATCTGATACAGAAAAGTGAAAAAAAGAGGAAGGGGAAGTTCTTTGCCATTTTCGCAATTATTCTGGGCTTTGTTGACGTCATTGGTGCGGTGATTTTACTAGGGACACTCATTTAAATAGCCGCCGATAAATTCTGGCATCCTAATAGGTGCAACATTTTACCTTTGCCGCCTTATTATTAAAGGCCCTGCGCTGAAATGAGCACATTTAAAGAGTACGACGGATTGAACTTGCCAAACATTGCTGAGCAAGTATTGGAGAAGTGGAAAACCGAAAAGACATTCGAAAAAAGCATGAGCAGCCGCGAAGGCAAGCCGAGCTTTGTTTTTTATGAAGGTCCGCCTTCGGCAAACGGCATGCCTGGCATTCACCATGTGATGGCGCGCACCATCAAGGATATTTTTTGCCGATATAAAACGCAACAGGGGTTCCAGGTAATGCGAAAAGCCGGCTGGGACACGCACGGCCTGCCGGTGGAGCTTGGCGTTGAGAAAGAACTTGGGATCACCAAGGAAGACATCGGAACAAAAATTTCGATAGCAGAATACAACAAAGCCTGCCGCGAAGCGGTGATGCGATACACGGCCGAGTGGCGTGATGTCACTGAAAAAATGGGCTATTGGGTCGATATGGACAGTCCATATGTTACCTACGAAAATGAGTACATCGAATCTGTTTGGTGGCTACTTAGTCAGCTCTATCAGAAGAATCTGATGTATAAAGGCTATACGATTCAGCCGTATTCGCCAGCCGCGGGAACCGGTTTAAGCTCGCACGAGTTGAATCTTCCTGGGACGTATAAGGATGTGAAGGATACGAGTTGTACGGCGATATTTAAGGTTCAGGCAGATGACAAGCTCAAAGTTCTTGGTCAATCGATATTTGAACTAGCAGAATCTGGAAGTCTACACTTCATGGCTTGGACAACCACGCCATGGACCTTGCCCTCAAATACTGCGCTTACTATCGGCTCCAAAATTGACTACGTTTTGGTGGATACTTTCAATCCGTATACTGCTGAGTCGCAACAAGTATTTCTCGCTGAAGCACTTGTAGCCAAATACTTTAAAGCAGATGGCTTGGAGGCAGAAATGGCTTACGCTCCTTCGGACAAGTTATTGCCATATCGCATTCTTGACAAATTTCGCGGCGCCGACCTCGTCGGTCTCCGATACGAACAACTGCTCCCTTACGTACAACCAATGCAAGACGCCGACAATGCGTTTCAAGTAATTGCAGGTGACTTCGTAACCACTGAAGATGGTACAGGAATAGTGCACACAGCACCAACGTTTGGCGCGGACGACATGCAAGTAGCAAAAGCTGCAGGTATCCCGCCAATGTTGATTGAAAACGAACAAGGCGACGCTGTCCCACTTGTAGATCTTCGAGGCCGCTTCGTTTCAGAGGTGTCGGATCCCGTTTGGGGATTGGGCGGAGAACCGGTCAAGGCGGAATACTTAACCGATGAAGAAAAGGAAAGCGCATTTCAAAGTCAAAAAGAATCGCTAAAGGAGCATATCCCAAACTTGAGCAACTACTTAAGCGTGGACGAACGGATCTCGCTGAAGCTTAAGCTAGAAGGAAAAGCATTTAAGGTGGAAAAATACCAGCACAACTATCCGCACTGCTGGCGAACGGACAAGCCGATTCTATATTATCCTCTTGATTCTTGGTTTATAAAATCAACCGCCGCAAAAGGCAAAATGATTGAGTTAAACAAGACGATAAACTGGAAGCCTGAAAGCACCGGAACGGGTCGTTTCGGCAACTGGTTGGAAAATCTAAACGACTGGAACCTCAGCCGTTCCAGGTATTGGGGAACGCCATTGCCAATTTGGAGAACAGGGCCTTATGGTCCGTTGATGGAGGAATGTGTTGGTGCCATCGGTGAGTTTACCGAGAAGAATGCCTACTACATCACCGAAACCTGTTTGGACGAAAACGGAAATCGATATGACGGCCACTCCTTGCGCAAGTATTTAGGAGAAATGCGATTGCAAGGAGAAAACGTGAACAACGTTTGGAACGACCTAATTCGGTCTAAGAAAGTCATCTTCTTCGCTTCCTTGCCTAAGGAACAAATTGACCTTCATCGTCCATTTGTGGATTACGCCATCTTCTTCCGAAATGGTCAAGTGATGGCAAGGGAGTTAGATCTAATTGACGTTTGGTTTGATAGCGGGGCGATGCCTTATGCACAATGGCACTATCCGTTTGAGAACAAAGAGATGGTGGATGACGGAAAGTCTTTCCCGGCAGATTTTATCGCCGAGGGCGTAGATCAAACGCGCGGTTGGTTCTTCACCCTACACGCTATTTCCACGATGATTAAAGGATCTGTAGCATATAAAAACGTGGTTAGCAACGGACTTGTGCTCGACAAAGACGGGCTTAAAATGTCTAAAAGATTGGGCAACGCTGCCGATCCGTTTGAGACAATGGGCACATACGGTGCTGATGCAACGCGTTGGTATATGATTACGAATGCTCCTCCTTGGGATAATTTGAAATTTGACGTCGACGGCATCACCGAAGTGCAGCGGAAATACTTTCGTGCGCTCCACAACAGTTACTCCTTCTTCGCCCTTTATGCCAATGTGGACACGTTCACGCATTCCGAAGAACTGATTCCATTAGCCAAACGGCCTGAGATCGATCGTTGGGTTATTTCTAGGCTGAACTCATTGGTGCAAGAAGTCGAAGAGTCGTTTGAAACTTATGAGCCAACACGAGCTGGGCGCGCCATTCAAGACTTTGTAATGGACGAGTTAAGCAACTGGTATGTGCGTCTTTGTAGAAGACGTTTCTGGAAAGGAGACTATTCTGAGGATAAGATTGCTGCGTACCAAACACTGTATCAGTGTTTGACAACCATCACAAAAATCAGTGCCCCCATTGCGCCTTTCTATTCTGAGCAATTGTTTTCTGACCTGAACGGCATAACTGGGTTAGAGCCCAACGAGTCGGTGCACATCGCCGATTGGCCAACAGGCGATACTGCAGCCATTGACAAAGAACTAGAGGCCCGCATGTCGCTGGCGCAAACAGCCTCCTCTTTGGTTTTATCGTTGCGCAAGCGTGAAAACATAAGAGTAAGGCAGCCACTTCAGAAAATCATGGTTCCTGTTATCAGTGAATCATTTGAAAAACATTTGAAGCAAGTAGAATCGCTCATTTTGAGCGAAGTGAATGTGAAGGAGCTGGTTTACGTGCACGACTCAAGCCTGTTTGTGAAAAGCATCAAGCCCAACTTTAAGGCGTTGGGCCCCAAAGTGGGCAAGAACATGAAGGCTTTAAACGTCGTAGTTCAGGGTCTCGGCCAGAAAGAAATTCAGTCTATTGAAGCCGAAGGAGTGTTAACAATTGACTTGAATGGGCAGCCATTCGAGCTAATTATTGCAGATGTAGACATAAGCACTAAGGACATCCCCGGCTCGATCGTAGCAAGCGAAAACAGCGTGACGGTGGCCTTGGACATCACTATTTCAGATGATTTACGCCTCGAAGGAATTTCACGAGAATTGGTAAATCGCATTCAAAACATGCGGAAGGATGCCGGACTGGAAGTAACAGATCGTATTAATTTATACGTTGAAAACCAGCCTGAAATCACCCGTGCAGTCAACATCAATAAAAATTATATTTGTGCAGAGACACTGGCTGATGAACTTATAATGAAGCCAGAGATTGAGGAAAGTTCCGCTATGGAGATTGAAGTAGAAGAAGGCCTCACGACAAAAATTTTTATTGAGAAGAACAACAATTAAACACAATGGCCGACAAGGAGAAGACAAGATATTCAGACAAAGAACTCGAAGAGTTTAAAGCCATCATTCATAAAAAATTGAGTGAAGCAAAGACTGATCTTGATTTGTTAAACGATACGATGTCGCTGAAAGACAACAACGGCACCGACGACACTTCTCCAACTTTCAAGCTTATAGAAGATGGTTCAGATGTTCTTTCTCGAGAAGAAACATCCCAACTTGCCTCACGTCAGGAAAAGTTCATTAAGAGCCTAAACGACGCCCTTATTCGCATTGAAAACCGCACCTATGGCGTGTGTCGAGTTACGGATAAGCTAATCTCTAAGGAGCGGTTACGCATTGTGCCGCATGCTACTCTTAGCATTGAAGCCAAGCGCTTACAATCATAATTAATCTTTGAAAGGAATGCCCGAAGAAGGCGTGCTCGAAACAAACAATCACGGCAATCGTCCGTGGATTGCCGTAGCCATTATTGCTGCCGTATTAATCTTAGATCAAAGTCTTAAGGTTTGGATTAAAACCAATATGTACATGGGCGAAGAGTTCAGTGTCATGGGCAATTGGTTTATCATTCACTTTACCGAGAACCCGGGAATGGCTTTCGGACTTGAGTTTGGCGGTGATATAGGTAAGATCTTGCTAAGCGTGTTTCGAATTATCGCCGTTTCTGCCATTGGCTATTTCTTGTTCACATATGCCAAAAAAGGTGCGAAAACTGGGTTGCTTGTCGCGGGTGGATTCATCTTCGCCGGTGCCTTAGGAAATATTCTTGATTCTGCCTTTTACGGTCTTATGTTTGACTCAAGCTGGCACCAAGTTGCTGAGTTTATGCCAGCAAATGGAGGCTATGCCGACTTCCTATACGGAAACGTAGTTGACATGCTCTACTTCCCGCTATTTAATGGCACATTCCCAGAATGGTTTCCGCTTTGGGGCGGGGAAGACTTCCTCTTTTTTAGACCTGTTTTCAATGTTGCAGACGCTGCGATAACCACTGGAATCGCCATGATTGTCATCTTTCAGAAAAGCTTTTTTGAGGACGAATCGTCTAAGTCAGAAATCGCCGCCCCTGACAGTACAATCGACTAGTAGTTGTAACTTGTTCGCACAACCACTTTGTGCATATGAGTTTATCTAAGTCCTTCCTTATACTACCCCTCCTTTTTTTTATAGCTGGCTGTAAAGGCCCGCTGCAAACTGGTGGCGAAACCGTAGACTGTCCATAAGCTGTTTTATGTGTTCGCAACACCAGCTCAGATCAATTGGTCATCTATTCGTGGAATTCCAGTGTTGTTGGTGACACGATATTTCCTGGTGAGTGCGCCACGGCCACCTTTTCGGACGTTCATATTGAATATGACGCGGCAGGGAATGTCGTTTCAAGCAATACGTATAACACCACCTTCCAGACAAATGGCGCAGGATACTCATATCAAATCACCGAATGCGAAATGGAAGTTGAAGCTCCTGGCGGATACTGGAATCCGAAACAAGATTGTGACAATGGTGTTTTTGAACCATGGACCGGCGAGCTTGATACCGACTGCGGTGGTTATTGCAATCCATGTCCCTTTCCAAACCTGGGTTGCAGTCCTCAGGCGGACTATATTGATTGGGATCTATTTTCAGATGAAGGTCTAAGTAGCTCAGGAACATATGAAGGCAGTTTTTCTGAAACCACCGAAACCGATTTTACGTTCGACGGGTTTGGGTATGAAATGAAGGCCACCTATAACGTGGACAAATTGCCCAACAAAACTCGACGATTTGTCGTCGGAAACCTTGATCATCAAATATCCATCCGATACAATCGTGGTTGGGGGTTTTGGTATGCCAATGAGGGACAGGATGTGTATATAATTAAGAGGGAAGACGGCACCACGCACCTCGTTTTTTGCGACCTCGAGTTTACCAAAGACAATGTGACAGCAACCGGAACAGCAGATCTTAACATCAACTTATAGCCTCACCATTTCCTGGTTCAAAACAGCGTTGCTAATTTGCAACAAAGACCATTTTCTTGGTGTCGATTGGCTCCCTGTCTATGAGCAATGAGTATAAGAACGTACCTGTTTTGCCATATCCGTGATCATAGATTATTTCATTTACTCCAAGCTTCACTTCTACGTTTTGCTCAAATACGATCGCGCCACCTAAGTCACGGATTTGAATTTGCGCCATCGGCTCAGATGGCATTTCATGAATTATAAAGGCAATGGATGTGGCCTCATCAAACGGGTTTGGCCGATTCTGGAGCAGTTCAATCCCCGTTTGGTGTTCGAGGACTTCGTCTACTCCAACCACCTTTTTGTAATCTTCTTGCGTAAACAAGCTTTCCACGCCATGGTCATCAACCAATGCGGCGGAGACAAAATAGGTGTGGCCCGGCTCGATGTCAAAACTTGTTTCAAGTTCTGCACTATAGATCACTGTGTCCCAATCATTTGTTTCGGATCTAACGCCAAGCGCGATTTGTTCGTAGTCACACCCACCATCTTCAACCACCGCATGAAGCGTTTTCCAGTCTGTTTGTGTGATGGCAATCCCAGCTGGCGCGCATACGTTTTGTCCTAGCATGACAGCCGCATTGGCGTTTATTGCGGCATTTCGAGCCAAGTAGTTGAAGTCGACATACCATTTATCAATCGTTCCATCGTTATTCGTGTCTTCGCCCAAAATGTCGTCGCTGGTGTGTTGTCGGTCGTGATAACCTGTTTGCGATGGGTTGCCGTCTCCGTGTTCATTTGCAGATGTAAAGCGCATTGCGGCAAAGCCCCTTTGTCTAAATGGGATATGATCGCCGCCTCGACCTGTGCGGTCTTCAGCGGACATGATTGTCAAGGCCATCGGTACATCAACGTGTGTTTCCAGCTCATCTTGGTATTGTTTTTTGATGTAGCGCGCAAGTTGCTTGTTTGCAGAAAACACCGTTCCTGAGCTAAACAATCTGACTTGGGTGCTATCCACTTCATTCTCCGTTGGACAAGAAGGAGGCGAGCTCGTTTCTCCACAAATGACTCCGCCAACGATGTCGTTGTTAAGCACAGCAGCCACTTCAATGCTGTGATTGACGCAATAGTCGGCCAAGGCTTGTGCGCCGTAGAGGCCTTGTTCTTCAGCGACGGTGAGCATGAAAACAATTGTTCTCTCAAACTGGTATGGCGCCATAACCCTCGCTAACTCAAGCACTAGGGCGCTGCCGCTTCCATTGTCTTCCATTCCATGTGCTTGACAGGTAGTGTCGCATCCGGTGGCGCATCGACTATCAAAGTGCGCCTCAACGATAACAATTCCCGCCGCGGTAGTATTCGTTGTGCCTAGGCTTGAACCGGGTAAAACTGCCACGATGTTTTTGTGCTTATCAACATCGCAAATATTTCTTTCCCAACTTAAATAGCCGACCTCCAAACGGTTGTCATTGTCATCACTGATCTCTTGAAATTTATCATGCGCCCACTTCCGCGCGGCGCCGATTCCTCTGGAGGTTGACACAGTATCTGAGCCTGTATTTCGAGTTTCAAATGCACTCATTTGCTCGAGGGAAGCTCGCAGATAATCAGGTCGAATATTTCCTTCAATGGAAACAGCAACCTCGTGGGGATCTGATATGGCCGACGAGCTGTACGCACCTGGATTGTAATTGCCAGCCAAGACATTGGTCTGAGCGGAGTTAGTAAAATGAATGTTCGTTTGTGCGTTTGCAACAAAGGCACTCGGAAGAAGAAGTAATGAGAGCAGAATATGTTTCATATTCAATAGTTTAGAGGTGAAAATTACAGATTTCATCCACAGCCATTTGAAAGGTGCTCTCGCAGGCATACATTCGCTGCATTATGACCGACCGTACTTCATCATTTGCGCTCAGAGCTTTCATCTACATTTCTCGGGCCGAGGCAATTTCCTATCTGCTTTTACTTGGCATTGCCATGCCATTAAAGTATGCAATGGATATGCCCCTGATGGTCAAGTATACCGGGTGGGCACACGGCGTTTTGTTTGTTGCTTATGTAGTGCAACTGCTATATGTGGCCTATCTCTTGAAGTGGGACGTGCTGCGTATCATCTTAGGTTTCATCGCATCGCTTTTGCCTTTTGGACCCTTCGTTTTTGAACGTTGGATTACAAAGGATTAATCTGTCTCTTCTGTACGGCTCACTTTCCGGCAATAATTAAGTCGGTTCTGAAGGTGGTTTTCTTCTTCAGGCGTGAGGCACACCGGCGTCCAAAATTCAGGCAATGGGGCTCCGTCAAAACTAATTTTGGCATAGGTGCTAAGCTTCTCTCCGTTGTCTTCGAAATAAAACTTGTAGTTGCGGTGCATTGGTCCTTTTTCAAACCCAAAATCGGCATTGGTGATTTCATGTTCGCTAAAAAACAAACGACGGTCTTGATCATAAAACCAACGATGCCTCTCCATTAAATTTGAATTTCCTGTGATCTCAATTCGGACCATCATCGTGTCTGGACCATCGAGCTTAAATGTCATCAATCCCGAAACGCTTCCTTCTTTCCAGTCGGCGGTTCCCTCAAAATAAGAGTCATCAGTAGCAATCGCAGCTTTTACATCGTCCAAGGCGCTTTCCAAAGGCGCAAGCAGTAAGTCTCGATCGTTGATTGGAAGGTTGTCAAGAATTTGGTTTTGAGTTGCGGGCTCTATGTTTTCTCCTTGCTCGAGGCATCCGGTGGTTATGCCAGCGATGGCAGCAAGTATCAAGAATATTTTCATCCCATTAGTTCTTTTATGCGCTCTGCGATTTGTACCGCATTGGTTGCGGCTCCCTTTCTCAAATTATCCGAGACCACCCACATGTTCAATCCATTCTCTACAGTTGAGTCTCGTCGAATGCGGCCAACATAAACATCGTTTTTTCCCTCGGCATACAATGGCATTGGGTATGTGTTGGTCTCTGGAAAATCCTGCACCACAACACCCGGAGTCTCGTGGATTTGCTTGCGCACAATATCAATATCGAAGGGTTTAATCGTTTCCACATTAATGGACTCGCTGTGTCCACCTTTCACCGGAACCCGCACAACTGTAGCGCTCACAGGTATTGATCCGTCTCCAAGAATCTTGCGAGTTTCATCGACCAGTTTTTGTTCTTCGGTGGTGTACCCGTCTTCCTGAAAATTGCCGCCATGCGGTATGCAATTCATATCTATTGGATACGGATAGGCCATCTCTCCCTTTTTGTCAGCGCGCTCCGCCTCCATTTGATTGATTGCCTTGACACCGGTTCCTGATACGCTTTGATATGTAGACACGACCACGCGCTTTAATCCATAGTTTCTATGAATTGGCAACAAGGCCATGACCATTTGAATTGTGCTGCAGTTAGGGTTGGCAATTATCTTGTCTTGAAGCGTTAATTCGTTTCCATTGATTTCTGGAACGATCAATTTCTTGTCGGAGTCCATTCTAAATGCCGACGAATTATCGATGACCACGGAACCGACTTTTGCAAATTTCGGCGCCCAAGCTCTGGATGTATCACCACCAGCAGAAAATAAGGCGATGTCTGGCTTCAAGCTTACCGCTTGTTCCAGACCAATGACCTTAATCTTATCTCCTCCGAATAAAATCTCTTTCCCTATTGATCGTTCTGAGGCAACACAGTATAGTGCTGTGATAGGAAAACTGCGCTCCGCGAGCACCTTCAGCATTACTTGTCCCACCATTCCCGTAGCTCCCACGACCGCAATTCGCATATTTATTCTTCTTTATTGAACAGCCAAAATTAGGATAATTACATTTGCTCGTATCCCAACAACTGCAAGGGTTCTGAAGCATCTACTACTCATATCTTTTTTAACTCCTTTGCTCACTTTTGGGCAGGTCGGAGACAATTTTTCGGATGGTGATTTCACCAACAATCCTACATGGGTGGGCGATGTAAGTGAGTTTGAGGTGAACTCAACGTTTCAGCTTCACTTAAATGCACCTGCAACCACGAACGAATCTTATTTGAGTCTTCCGCTTTCACTGGCGGCCACATCCGAATGGGTGTTTACGGTGGCCATGGACTTCAATCCTTCTGGAAGCAACCTTTTTCAATTTCACCTAATATCCGATTCGAGCAATTTAGAGTCGGAACACAATGGATACTTTGTTCAAGTCGGCGGAACGGACGATGAGGTCAGCCTTTATCGAAAAGATGGTGCCACCCACACGCTTATCATAGATGGAATAGATGAGCGTCTCGACCTAGATCCAGTGAACGTTCGGGTAAAAGTGATTCGGTCTTCAACTGGTGATTGGCAGTTATATTCTACGCTAGACACAGATACCTTCGACTTTCATGAAGGCAGCACCACAGATGCCACATACGTTGGCTTAGGAAATTGCGGATTGTTGTGTGATTATACTTCAACCCGATCTACGCTATTTCAATTTGATGACTTCGGATATAATTCGCCTCCAATGATTACTGAATTAGAGGTGCTTGACGCTAACACGCTCGTCGTGATTTTTAATGAATCATTGGAAACAAGCAGCGCAGCCTTGGCGTCCAATTACACAGTAGATAGTGGAATAGGCGTCGCTTCGAGCGCGACATTAACTTCAACAAATAGCGTTGAGCTGAGTTTTGCAACTGCCTTTTCATTGGCAACCCTCTACTCGCTTACGGTAAGCAATGTTTCTGACACCCTTGGAAATGCCATCTCTACAGAAACTGGGGCGTTTGAGTACCTAAATTATGGTGTGGCGGGGTTGCGAGATATTGTCATTAATGAAATTATGGCGGACCCGAGTCCCGCGGTTGGTATGCCCGAAATTGAGTTCGTCGAAATCTATAACACCTCTTCAAACTATTTTGATTTGAGCGGAGCTGAATTTGGAGACCAGTCCACTACAGGCAGTGTCCCAGCCGGGAACAATATTGCTCCTGATTCTTACATTATTCTTTGCGATGACAGCGATACTGCGTCATTTAGCGCATTCGGAAAGGTCATCGGCTTGCCTACATTCCCAGGGCTAAACAATGCCGGCGACGAGCTATCCCTATTTGTCGGAGGCGTGTTGGTTGATCGGGTCACCTACACAGAGAGCTGGTATGCGGAAACCTCAAAAAGTGACGGCGGGTATACACTGGAACAGATCAACCCAACCAGTCCTTGTTCTGGAGCAAATAATTGGATAGCATCTGACGACGCATCTGGAGGGACTCCTGGCCAAGAAAACTCGGTCTACGATACAACGCCAGACACAAGTCCACCGACAATCCTAGATTATAACTTAAGTGCGAGCTCTATCGAATTGATGTTTTCGAAAACAATGGACAGTGCTAGCCTCGCCACAGCAACATATACCATCGATAATGGAATTACCGTCTCAGGGATTAGCGTAGCACCCTTGACATTCAATGGAGTCACGCTATCATTCACCGCACCCGTTGACTCTTCCTTGCTTTATACCTTGACTATCAATTCTGGGGTCACCGATTGCATTGGCAATGAACTTGGAACAGATACCGTCACATTCGGAATTGGGGCTTCCCCCTTGCCATTTGATTTGATCATTAATGAACTCTATCCAGATCCTGACGAAACAAGCGCCATTCCAGCCGCAGAATATGTCGAAATCTATAATAGATCTGAAAAGCTTATTCAGCTTGATGGACTGATTCTTACAGATGGAAGCTCTGACGCATATGTCTCCGGCGTTGTGTTAAAGCCAAATTCTTATGCGATCATTTGCGACGACGGATTTGAATCGCAATTTGAGAGTTACGGTATTGTCGCCACAGTAGGTTCGATGCCATCGTTGAATAACGCAGGCGACGCAGTGTCACTGCGATTAGGAGAGTCGAACATCGATGTCGTTAACTATTCAAACCTTTGGTATCGAGATGATGAAAAAGATGCTGGCGGTTACTCTCTCGAGCGGATTGATCCGAATAACTTATGCGGCCTTTCCGAAAATTGGGCCGCTTCAAATAACGATGACGGCGGGACGCCCGGATCGGAAAACTCCATTTATTCAGAATCGACACTGACAAGCCCAGTGCTTAGCGGTGTATTGTTTCAATCGTTGAACGAAGTGATTTTATTATTTGATCGTAAGATGGATAGTCTTTCCCTGACACAAGTCAACGTATTAGGAGGCAGCCAAGTGTATTCAAGTCAATCCGTTTATAAAAACGGGACCGGCTTGATGCTGAGCGCAGATATCCCGTTTTCTCGAGGCCAGCTTTATACGTTTCAGTTAGATGCGGTCGACGATTGTGCGGGTCTCTCTGCCCTTGACCTGACGATTGAACAATACTTGCATGATTCAGCGGACATAGTGATCAATGAATTGCTCTCTAACCCAATCGAATCGGGTTCAGATTTCGTGGAGTTATTCAATCAAAGTTCATATGAAATCAATCTCCAAAATTGGAGTTTGGGGTACCTCGACTCAAAGGACAGTCTTCGGTTTAATCAAATATCAAGCATTGTTTCCAACCTAGGTGCCGAAGAGTATGTGGCGCTCAACGAGGACCCAAATAACATTATCACAACATATCCCGCCGCGGTAGGAAGTTGGTTATTAGAAATGAACTTGCCAAGTTATCCGAATGAATCGGGCACTGTTTTGCTTTACGATCAATTGGGTTCAATAATGGAAACATTTGAATACTCCGCTGATCTGCATTTCGACCTAATAGATAACCAAGACGGCGTTTCACTTGAGCGCCTTGATCCAGAACGATCGACGGAAGACGCATCAAACTGGCATAGCGCAAGCAGTTCTGTTGGTTACGCCACACCTGGGTATGTCAATTCTCAGAAATATGCTAGCGCAACTGTATCAGAAGGGTTTGTCCTCAGTTCTGACTATGTCTCTCCTGACAATGATGGATATCAAGATGTTGTAAATATTGATTACGTCAATGGTGAAACCGGCACCGTGGCTGCTGTGAACGTATATAACAGCAAGGGAATGCTTATTCGTGAAGTGGCGAGCAATCTTTTGCTAGGTAGTAACGGGTCCATTACGTGGGATGGCACAAATGACTCTGGCGAAAAAGCGCGCACTGGCATTCACATCATTCTTGTAGAGACATACACCCTCGACGGGGAAAGACTCAGATACCGCCTTCCCGTAATTGTTGCTTCTAAACTTTAATCAAAATTATTTAATGGCATGGTAACTTCCATTCCAAGTGTTCGTATAATCTTTGCACTACAAAAATTACAAAATGAAAAAACTTCTACTCGCACTCGGGCTAGTGGCGTCAGCTCAGATCGCCACTGCTCAATGGGAAATAACAAGCCTCGGTGAAACAGGTGATACCATCACCTTTGACGGTACTATTGACGATGTAAACAACGGAACATTCACAGGCAGTGGATTAACCGCTTCGCCGGGATCTGGTCTTTTAGATTCGGATGCATGGCAAATCCTTGGTTTATCAGATGGCAATACAACATACGGCGGCACGCATACCACTGGTGATTATGCTAAAGGTTCTTCCGCCGGCGGAGAGTTTGGTGGCGGCATCTACGCCTTTGAAGTTGCTTCGGGCGACACTGCTATGGGTGTGCAGCCAACTGGTGGCGACTGGACCCCAGGTGACATAATCTTACGCGTGGTAAACAGCACAGGTGACACTGCTGATTCTTTTACAATAGCCTACGATCTTTTCATCAATAACAATGAAGGGCGAGGCAACAAGTTCAATTTTTCGATGCGCATTAACAGCGGAAATGATTCTGCTATTACTGCTTTAGATGAAGTGAGTACAGAAACGAGTCAAGGCTCTGTGGTTTGGGTTGAGTTTGCCAAATCAGTGACGATTTCGAACACATTACTAAACGGAGACACGCTTTATCTAATGTGGCATGGAGCTGACTCAACCGGTGGTGGAAGTCGCGATGAGTTTGCGCTTAACGACATCTCAGTGGTTATGCATGGAACTGCGACAAGCGGCGGTGGTGGAACCGGCTTACCTTACTATCCTATATCTCTTATTACAACCACTGACGCGAATGGGGAGGCTGATTCTGCAGGTGTCGAGTGTATAATTAACGGCGTAGTGATGGGTGTTGACCTTGATGGAAACGCTGGTTACAGCTTTACACTTTGGGACACAGTAGGTATCAATGTTTTCAGCCCCGTAGATGTAGATGGTTATGTGGTCACAGAAGGTGATTCTATCGGAATGATCGGAACAGTGGGTCAATTCAACGGATTAATTCAATTCATTCCGGATTCCATCGCATTACTTGCAACAGCGGGTTTGATTCCGAACCCAACGTTGGTTTCATCGATAGATGAGTCAACAGAATCCGAATTGATTCGAGTCGAGAATATGTGGGTAAGCGCCATTTTTGGATCGAATTACACATTATCAGACGGTTCGAATACGATTATTATGCGGGTTGATAGTGACACCGATATTCCAGGTAACGTAGACATGAACATCGGTGACACATTATGCTACGCTATCGGTATAGGAGGTCAGTTTGACAACTCAAGTCCATATACAGAGGGCTATCAATTTTTCCCACAAAGACAATGGGATATTGACAATTCATGTGGTAGTGTTCCTCCTCCGCCAGTTTACATGTATCCAATTCCTGACATCAATAATGTAGACGCTGTTGGTGAGCCAGATTCATTAGGATTATACTGCTGGACAAGCGGAATTGTAATTGGTGTTGACCTTGACGGAAACGCAGGTCTTTCATTTACCCTTTGGGATGATGAAGGCATCAATGTTTTCAACTTCGTTGACGTAAGCGACTATGAAGTAACAGAAGGTGACTCTCTAATGGTAAGAGGTACTATTGGTTTTTACAATGGTTTGACCGAGCTTATCGCTGACTCCATCGAAGTCATGAACTCAGGTAACGCAATCCCCGCACCTGTAACTGTGACTGCGCCATCTGAAGAGACGGAAAGCGCATATGTTCGTATCTACAATGTAACCGTGATTGACGCCTCTGAATGGCCAAGTACATTCTCTTCCAATGTTCGCCTTTTGACGTGCAACGGAGACACCATTACAATGCGCGTGGACAGCGATACCGATGTAAATGATAGCATCGCCAATGCACCAACAGGATCATTTACCGTAACAGGAACTGGCGGTCAGTTTGACAATTCAAGCCCATACACTAGCGGCTATCAGATTTTCCCAATGAGTCATCTAGACATTGACTCTGTTTCGAATCTGACACCAGCATTGGTTATCAATGAGGTTTTATCAAACAATGTTTCGGCAAACACAGATGAAAATGGCGACAACGACGCTTGGTTTGAAATTCGAAATGACGAAGGGGCTGCAGTCAATCTATCAGGCCTTTATTTTACCAATGACTCGAGCGACCCAGGGAAGTACCAAGTGCCTAACGGTTCAGCTTCCTCAATTGCTTCTGGCGGTTACGAGCTAGTATGGTGCGATAATGAAACTGGTGAAGGCGACTTACACACCAATTTCGTTCTTGGCGCTTCTGCCGGATACCTTGCAATCACATCTGCAGATGGTTGTGCGCTTATTGACGAGTTAACCTTCCCAGCTCTAGGAGCTGACCAGTCTTATGGCTACTATCCTGAAGGAACCGACACGTTGGTCACGTTCCAGCACTTCTCTACAACTCCGGGCGCAATGAATGTGCTTGACACTGTGAACTCTGTTGGAAGCGTAGATTCTAAGGGCCAGCTTGTTGTTTTCCCTAACCCAGCGTCAAGCAACGATATGGTTCGGTTTAACAAGAACATTTCCTTTTCAATCTTTGATATTACAGGTCACCTAGTTGACACAAAGCGAAATGTAAATGAGCTGAGCGTTGGAAATCTAGAGGCTGGCACGTACATCTTAAGAACGGAGCAAGGCGATGTGCTTAGAATGGTTATTCAATAAGCACTAAAACAAGCATGAATGAAGGCCTGGGTGATTCACCCGGGCCTTTTTTATGGGATAACAATCTTAGTTGTCCCCTTGGCGTCTTGGCTCTGACAAATCAACGTGTATACGCCAGAAGTCAATTCTGAAATGTCCACTTGCCACAGGTTCGGAAAAACCATATTTAACTCCGTTTCCTTTACCACGTCTCCGCTTGATGACACCACGTCCACGGTTATCTTAGGGTGAGTAGATTTTAGGCTAACCCAAACAAATCCGGTGGCCGGGTTAGGGAATGCCGCCACCTCCTCTGAAGTTGTAATCAGTTCGCTTTCAAATGCTGGGTAATCATAGTCTGGGTTCACCAGTTCAATGATTTTGTCGTAGCTATCTTTCTCTACCCATTGACCGTTCGTTTCTTCATTCGACGTACAGATAAATAGCCGGCCATTTGGTGTTACCATAACATCCCTTAATCGCCCATATTTCTGGATCAAATGATCAGAAACTTCTGCCGTTTTTACAGCGCTTCCATCGTCGGTTAAAGGAAGAACCGTCAATCTTTTTTCTTTTAAAAATGTTTGAATCAGGGAGTTTCTCCATTCGGGAATGGATGGATGGTCGAAGTATGCCATTCCTCCCGGCGCGTAGGTTGGCGTCCACTCAAACAATGGTTCCCTTACATCCAGGGAGTCGCAGGAAGCCATTTCTGACGGCTGGTCACAAAAGCCTTCTACGTGTGGCCATCCGTAGTTTCTACCTCGTTCAATTACATTGACTTCGTCATCCGTTGCGTCGCCGTGCTCCGATGAATATAGCTTGCCGTCTTTCCCAAACACCAACCCTTGCGGATTGCGGTGCCCCATAGACCATGTATACGAACCTGGAAACGGATTATCCTCCGGGATTTCTCCTGTCTCCGTCATTCTCAATATTTTCCCATTTAGCTTATTTGGGTCTTGAGCGCTAAGCGCGTCGAAAGCATCGCCCATGGCAAGATATAAGTATCCCTCTTCGTCAAAGACAATGCGGCTGCCGTTGTGCGAAGAATTGCCACCAATTTTTCCTAAAAGAAGCGTTGGGTTTACCAGCGTTTTGCTAGATGCGGTGTACGTCCACCGAACCAGCTGAGATCCAAACGCATCGTAGTTGTAATGAGTGAAAATGTACGGTTCCAGCGGAAAGTTTGGATGAAGGGCCATGGCGTGGGCACCACTATTATCCCAACTTTGAAAAACGCCAGGAACGCTGAAGATGTGATCAATTTCTTTTGTGTCTGGGTTTAGGCGATAGATATTTCCATCGCGCTCATTGAACCAAAGCCATCCATCGCCACCCCAATGCAGATCCCACGGAATGGTAAGTGAATCAATTAGTGTATGCGCTACAAGGGTGGTGTTTCCAACCTTAATTGTATCCTGGGCATAACACAGGGATTGCGTCACCAAAGCCAAAAAAATGAGGATGTGTTTCACCGTTTAATCAATTTTATTGGGGCATAGTGGTCCAAAAACGAAACAATGTAAAGCCCGGATGTGGGACTCGGAAGCTGGATTCTATCTTCATTGTTCAAAGTGGATTGGATAATTATTCTTCCCAAAGGATCAGAAACACTGACTTGGGTATTCACAGGCTTTGATAGTCTGATTGTATTATCCTGCACGAATGCCGTTAATTCTTCCCTATTCGGTTCCTGCACCCCGGTATGCTTTGATGGGCTCAGCTGAACAATGAGATCGTCTCTATTAGACGGAAAACCCAGCGCGTCCCTGTTCGAAGTGCATAGATAAATTTTGCCATCCATTATTAACACATCCCTCACTCGTCCAAAATCTCCAGCTAAGATCCAAGATGTATTGGTGACAGCATCTTCCTGTGTGTTCAGCTGAGAAACAAACAAGCGCTTTTCTTTCAAACTTGCGACAAGTAGACAATTATCCCACTCTGGCACTTCGGAGCCAGCAGAAAATTCAATTCCAGCGGGCGCTATGGTGGGCGACCATGTTTCAAGCGGTTCCACAACATTTAGTGAATCGCAAATGGACTGTGTTCCTGAATTGCAAAACCCAGAAACATGAGGCCATCCGTAGTTTCCCCCACTTTCAATTTTATTCAACTCATCGTTGCTTGAAGGGCCGTGCTCAGAAATTAAAATGCTTCCTGTCTCTGTTTGTGCCAATCCTTGCGGATTTCGATGACCAAAAGAATACACAGCACTTCCTGATGTTGGATTTGTAGAGGGAGTGCTGCCATCGATATTGTATCGAAGGATTTTTCCGTTCAAACTAGATTCGTCCTGTGCCAGGTCATTGTTCTTTATGTCGCCTACTGTAAGCCATAAAAACTCATCCTCATCAATCATGATTCTTCCGCCCGTATTGGAGTTGGATGATGGGATGTTTGAAACGATTGATTCGTCAAATTCGAGTGAATCGGTGGTTGAATTGTAGGTCAAACGATCAATACGAAGTTTGATATTACTGCCAACATAATAACACATCGCCACATAGGCGAATGGATCGTTTGGAAAGTCGGGATGCAATTGCAAACCCATCAAGCCCGCCTGACCTTCGGCAGCCACGTCGGAGCTATTAAAGAGGGTGTCAATGACGCCCGAATTCACAGCCAGTCGCTTGATGTCACCACCACGTTCAGTAAATATTATCGTGTCCTCTCCCCAGCGCTGCATGTCCCAAGGAATTTCAAGCCCCTCGGCCACTACCAGTGTGTCGAGCTGCGTTTCGGACAGCCAAATCTGAGATTGCAGAGCGAATGCTTGGGTGAGAAAAGTGATTAAAATGAATACTCTCACTTACGTTCAAAATATAGTTTATCGAAATGAAAATCGTCGTTTGGCAGGTCAACCTCAAACCCTTTCACTTTGTCTAGTACTACCTTAAACTTTACAACGCCGTATGTAAGAAATGGGTCATTGTGGTCGAACCTAAAGGCATGTTTGCCCCATGGAGTAAGCTTTCCTGAAAACAGCTCTTTCGCAGGCTTAAGCACCATAACCATATCTGCACCATCCAATAAAACCTCTGCCTTGCCGTACATCTCATCCTCATATTCTCCGAGGTAGTCACTTATTGGTAAGGTTAAAGGGGTGTCTTCTTTTGTTTTTAATCGCTCGGTCTTTGCCTTTTCTTTTCGGCCTTCCCCCTTTTCTTTAAACTCTAAAAATGTTTTACTCCATGATTTATAGTCCTCTCCATTTAACCAATCTATTGCAGCATACATCATCATTGCGGGAGCAGAGCTCATATCATTCGTGAGCACAACAACCCCAAATTCAGCCTCATCCACAAGAGCCACTTTGGTGATATAACCAGGCAAGCCACCACCATGATGCGCTACTTTTTGACCCTTATAATCCATCAAAAACCATCCAAGTCCATATCCTTTGAAGTAGGTGCCGTTCGACTGGTCAAAACTCCCTGTTCCCAAGGGAGTGTGAAGGCTCCAAATTTTATTGATTGATGATTTTGACAATAGGGTGTCTCCACCCACAATGCCGTCGTTGAGCCAAAAGTTTAACCATCTAGCCATGTCACTTGTACAAGAATTCAGCGCCGCCGTTGCCGCGCTATTGTTGTAGCTCAACATGAATACTTCCGATCCATGTATAAATGGCTTCGCGATGTTTTTATCGACGGAGAAATTTTCGAAATTCGAGGTTGTACGATTCATTTTTAAAGGGTCGAGAATCCGAGTCTGCACGAACTCACTCCAGGTCATTCCGCTCGCTGCGGCAATTACTTCACCTGCTGTCATAAACATCAAATTCTGATACCCAAATTGAGTTCGAAAATCGTATTCCAAAGGTCGCTCTCGCAGGCGTTCGATGGCCTCCTTCGTGCTGTAATCTGTTCCATACCAAAGCAAGTCACCATCGAATGTTTTAAAGCCGGATCTATGACAGAGCAGGTCTTCAACCGTCATGTGTTCGCTTACATATTGGTCATCAAGCTGAAACCACGGCAGGTGTTTTTTCACGGGATCCTTCCAGTTTACCTTTCCTTCTTCGACCAACATAGCCATGGACGCAGCGGTGAAAGCCTTTGATAAACTTGCAATGGCATAAAGTGTATACTCGTCGGGTGCTTTTGATTCCGTGTTGGAGGTGATTCCAACATGTTCTGTGAGAATCGTTTTGCCGTCTTTAACAATGGCGACCGACATGGAAGGAAGGTTAAAGTCTCGATGCACGCTTCGGATAAACTCCGAAAATCCAACCGTATCAAGCTGTGACTGGCCAGTAAACGCAACCAGCAGTAACGCCAGGGAAAACAGACTTTTTTTCACCATAAATTCATCTTTAGGTGCTAAAAGTAAGGAGTTGAAAACAACTGTTTTCGAATATTCTATTCAATAATCAACGGGTGAGCCAAAATGGGCTCATCGGTTTGTATCACAACTGAATAATGGCCTGCTGGAACGGAAGAAATATCAAGAACCTGATTCCTAGATTTCAGCGTCTGGGTTAACACCAACCTGCCTGTGGCGTCAAAAAAGTTCACTTTGGCGCCCATTAAGAAATCGTTCGACTCAATATTCAATTGATCCGTAGCGGGATTGGGGTACACCTTGACAATTCCCTTCTCCTCGTCCTCTATTCCTGCTGGTATTGAGATAACGTATAGGGAAACAACGCCAACGCAGCCATACTCATCGGTTACCGTAAGCGAGAATGCAGCTGTTTTACGGGTCGTAATCACAGGATCTGTATCTCCATTGCTCCACTCATATGTTTGGTAGCCCGAATCAGCTTCCAAACGAGTTTTCCAAGAATTGGTATAACTGATTGTGACATTCGGTTGCGGCGGGTCGTGATATTGAACCTCAAGCGTGTCCGTTGCAATACACCCTAGGGAGTTAGTGACCGTCAAGTAATAAAGTCCTGGTTCTGTCACGATAAGCGCAGCGCTATCATTAACCGAGGACCAGCCTGGGTGATCCCAATAATATGTTGTGTACGTATCTGTCACCCCAACCTCCATTGTATCGCCTTCGCACGCATGGGCCGGATTGTCAGGGTAAAAGTGAATGGACGGAAGTGGCTCAACTTGTAGCCAACCACTGTCGATTCCAATACAGCCTGTTGAGGTATCCGTCATGGTAACAATTGCCCAACCTGTATTAGATTTTGAAATGCTATTGGAAGTGGAGCCATCACTCCAATTAAACAAACACGTATTACACGTACTGATGTAGGACCTTGATTGGCCTTCACATATAGTGTCGTCCGCGACAGAGCTAACTGGGGATGGAATGACATCAATATTCATTTTTGCGGTGGCACCACACAGGGTGGTTGGGTTGTATGCTGTTACCACGTATGTGCCAGACTGAGTGGCGGTAATGGTGGCGGTAGAGTCTCCGGTATTCCAAGCAAAGTTGACGCCTAGAGAATTTGTTGTGGCGGTAATAGACGTTTGGTCGCCATCACAGAAGGTGGTGTCGTTCGGTAAATTGTTGATCGTTGGCTTGGTAGGCCCAAGGCAGCCATATATTCGAAACACCACATCCGGATAGGCTACGGCTACACAGCTGGTTGCGGTAATGTTTGTCCAGGCCGTACAAACATTCCAGCTTCCGCCCGGGTTTTCCCATTTTGCTTCATAACCACTGCCCACGGTATCGAGATACCAATACCATACACCAGCATCATTCAAATAATCTTTTCTTGCCGAGGCGGCCATCCAATAATCACCATCATCAATTTGTAATGGCGTATTCCAAACGGCCGTTATGGCGCCATCTCCATCCTGATCGAGGTTCACCTGAAATACATTGGAATAAACTGAGCTGCCAATAGCTCCGCTAATATTCTCAAATATGGTAATGTTCATTCCTGCAGAGTCAGGATTCGTCACATTATAAAAACCGTAAATCTTTATTGAATCTACATACCAAGTTTCTCCACTTGGCACTACAAAATCATCGGCAATCCGACAGTCGTTGCCGTTAAACAGGTTTTCAAAATCTTGAGAAACAAGACCATTGGTTACCGCTCCAGTTGTTTGGTCCACTAGCTGAACCTGGGCGTTTACACCAAAGGAAACCATAAGCGCACATAGAATTGAATATAATCTGATCCCGTTTTTCATAATACTTGTTCTATCCTATAGACTCCTTTTTTTGCGGTGCGTTTGCTCTAACCTCGTCTTTTACAAAAAGGGGCGTAAATTCTTACGCCCCAATCTACACTAGAGGTTAGGATCTAGCTTAGTTAGTTCTTCAATATTGGCGAGGTTATTACTCCCTCGTCATCCTTCACCTTAAGCAAATAATAGCCTGATGGTATAGCTTTAATGTCTAGTTGCATCATGCTCGATGAAAATTTTTCCTGATGCACAATCCGACCTGATACGTCTACGATCTCAATGAAGGATTCGTTCAATGTGCGCACATTTTTCTCGATTGTCAAGTTTCCGCTCGTTGGATTGGGATAGATATGTAGCTCTTCGGATTGGTGTTCTAATATTCCTGATGGAATCACATTCGCGTAAATGGTTGCAATTCCCTCGCAACCGAATTCGTCCGTCACTGTTACTGTATATGTTCCACTCGTGCCCACAGTAATGGCGCTTTCATCATCTCCATTACTCCAGAGATACGTTTGATATCCTTCATCTGCTTTAAGTCGAGTTTTCCAGCTACCAGTAACATTTGTTGCGATGCTCGGCTCCGGTGCTGGCCGAATGTTCACAGAAGCAGTGTCGTTTGACACACAGCCATTGGGCGTGGTTACTGTCACCGCATAATCTCCACTATCGGTTATAAAAATTCCTTGCGTCGATTCCCCGTTGCTCCAAGAGTAAGTAGCATAAGCGTCAACCGTTGCCAAGTATTCCGTATCCCCTTCGCAAATATCAATCTCAAGGCCCGGAGTTAATTCAGGCGGGTCGGTGCTTTCTACCTCTAACCACGCAGAATCTAGACTTGAGCATCCGTTATCACCATCAATTATTCTTAGGACTCGATATCCGGCAGAGTCTGTGGTGTAAAAAACAGACCCTGTGTCGCCATCCCAAACATAAATGCAAGCGCCTCCACAGTTTGCAAATGCGTTGTATGTCTTTGTGTGTCCTTGACAAATGGTGTCGTCGTTCAGTGATGTTGCCGTTGGGTTTATGTTTACGGTAACGTTGACGCAAGAGGTCGAGTAACAATTTGTGTTTGGATCAGTAACGCTCACATTATAAAACCCAGATTCATAAATCTTCAGGGTTTGGTTACTATCACCTGTGTTCCAGTTGTAAATCGGACTTCCTAAGCCTCCGTTTCCAGCAGTCAAAACAAGTGAATCACTAAGGCAAACCGTAGTATCAGCACCCCAACTCGTAATTGTTGGCCCGCCTTCACATCCGTAAATTACGAACCCCGTTCCTGGCTCTTGAATACTGGCAACACATGTCGTCATCGTTTGAAAAGTGGAACACGACGTTCCAAATCCACCGCCTACGTTATGCCATTTAAAGTGCAACCCCCCGCCTACAGAATCTCTTGTCCAATACCATTGACCGCCACCTCCGCCAAATGTTTTAGTGCTTCTTGCACTTAACCAATATCGCTGAGGCTCGAGTCTAAGTGGGCAGTCAAACTTTAACATCATGTCTCCATCTCCGTTGAGATCCTGATCAGTTGTCCACTCAATTTGCTCATAAATGTCGTTTGGAGACCCGCCACTATCTGTGTATAGCGTCAACCGCACCGGGCTGGTGGTGGTAGCGGTAGTAGAGTATTGTCCATAAATTAGAATGGAATCGATCGTCCAATAACTTCCGGCTGTTACGGTAAAGTCATCTGCGGCTTCACAATCATAAATGTTGCTCGCCGTTTCAAAATCTTGGGCTGCAATGCCTCCTGTGGCTAGGCTGGTTGATTGGTCAAGCAACACTTGACTGTAGGCAAAAGAGGTACAAAAAAGAGTAACAAAGAGTAAAGCGTGTTTCATAGTTCGATAGGTTTTGTGCAGTTCAAGGCATCTCGTTCCTTTCAAATTTATCGATTATTTCCATTGATACGAGCGGCATTTTTCTAGGTTGGTCGGGCTGAGGGTGAAATCAGACCTGAATTCGTCTTGGTATTATTTCTTAACGAACTCTCTTGAAGGTCCATAAATCAAATTTCAAATTTATCTTCGCCCGAATTGAATCAAACTGTGTCTGGAGCACTCGTCATAATCCCAACGTATAATGAAAAGGAAAACATCGACCGCATGGTACGGACGGTTTTCTCCTTACCTGCCGATTTTCACCTACTCATTGTAGATGATGGGTCACCTGACGGCACAGCCGACATTGTTAAGGGCTTAATGGCCGAATATGAAGGAAAGCTTCACATTGAGGAGCGCTCTGGAAAACTAGGACTCGGCACTGCATACATCCATGGATTCAAATGGGGTCTCAATAAATCGTACGAGTATTTTTTCGAAATGGATTGCGATTTTTCGCACAATCCTCAAGACCTAATTCGCCTATACGAGGCGGCAAAATCGGGTGCCGATGTAGCTATAGGTTCGCGGTATGTACAGGGCGGAAAAGTCGATAACTGGCCAATGGGAAGAATTCTAATGTCTTATTTCGCTTCCGTATATGTTCGTTTAGTGCTCTGGATGAATGTGATGGACACTACCGCAGGATTCAAGTGTTACCGAAGGGCTGTTCTTGAGGCGATTGACTTGGACGACGTACAGTTTATCGGATATGCATTTCAAATTGAAATGAAATATCGTGCCTGGAAAAAGAAGTATAAGTTGGTTGAAGTCCCTATCACTTTTACCGATCGGATCGCTGGCGCATCCAAGATGAGTACTGGCATTTTTAAAGAGGCCTTCATTGGAGTAATTCAAATGCGATTCAAAATATGAGCCACACCCTCATACAAAATGCCTCCATTGTAAACGAAGGAGAGGTCTTTGTGGGAAGCGTACTTATTGAAAACGATACCATCGCAGAGGTTTCTCGCGACCCCAACTTCACGCATGACGGTGCCGAAATTATCGATGCAACAGGCCTGTTTCTTATCCCCGGTGCCATTGATGACCAAGTTCATTTTCGGGAGCCCGGTTTAACTCATAAAGCAGAAATATATACAGAGTCTAAGGCGGCCGTCGCTGGTGGTGTTACCACCTACATGGAAATGCCGAATACCAATCCGCAAACAACGACTCAAGCGGAGCTTGAGAAAAAATTTAAGCGCGCCTCCGATTGCTCCCTAGCGAACTTCAGTTTCTTTTTTGGAGCAACAAATGACAATTTAGACGAAGTGCTCGCTACAGACGCGAACAATGTTTGTGGTATTAAAATCTTTATGGGATCCAGCACTGGGAATATGCTTGTTGATCGTCAAGAGACTCTGGCTAACATCTTCTCCAAAACACCGATGTTGATCGCAACACATTGCGAAGACGAGGTAACCGTTCGAGCGAACAGCGCGCGCTACAAGGCGCAATTCGGAGATCAAGTCCCTTTCACGGCACATCCATTAATACGAAGCGCTGAGGCTTGTTATATCTCGTCTAGTGCCGCCGTCGCCCTAGCCAAGAAATACGATACGCGACTTCACATTCTCCACATTAGCACAGCAAAAGAATGCACGCTATTTACGAATGATATACCCTTGTCTGAGAAACGAATCACCGCAGAAGCGTGCATACATCACCTATGGTTTAACGATTCATTTTACCCAACCAAAGGATCACACATTAAGTGGAATCCAGCGGTAAAAACAGAAGCTGATCGGTTGGGCATCTGGGAGGCATTGCTTGATAATCGTATCGACGTTATTGCGACCGATCATGCGCCACATACCCTAGAAGAAAAGTCGGGCAACTATTGGGATGCCCCTTCGGGCGGGCCGCTTGTTCAACATTCTGTTTTAGCCATGATGGACTTCGTGAAATCAGGCCAGATTTCTGTTGAACGCATGGTTGAAAAAATGAGTCATGCAGTAGCTGAGTTGTTTCAAATTCGAAAACGAGGCTATATACGCAAAGGATATTTCGCGGACTTGGTTTTGGTTGATCCAAAAACTCCAACAACCGTTTCAAAAACGAACTTGCTTTACAAATGTGGCTGGTCTCCGTTCGAAGGACATACCTTCTCATCTTCAATAAACAGGGTCTTTGTCAACGGCCATGAGGCATATACAAAGGGCGCCTTCGATGAGTCTAAAAAGGGTTCCGCCATCACTTTCAGTCGATGAAGTGGCTCGCTCTAATCCCCGTATTAATTCTGGCAGCATGCTCCAGTTCGGAAGAACGCATTCGCCCAGATTATGTAATCCCCGAGGACTCGATGGTAGTATTGATCGCGGAGCTTCAAATTTTGAATGCAGAGGGTCAACATCGCGAAGTGCGTCGGAAAAAATGGACAGATTTTGTCAAAGTAAAGCAGCGAGCGATGTATGATAGCTTAGGTTATGACGAGGCACGTATCGACAGCAGCATGAACTACTACTTGGATGATTATGAGGCCTTTCAGAAACTTCATGAAGACGCTATGGATCTGTTAAGCGAACGGCTTGCCAAGTATAAGGCGGCTAAGAAGACCGAGGAGCTAGAAATCTCCAAACCCGCTGAGTAGGTTAATGCGTGCGACCCTTGTATAATTCAACGGTACGTTGAATTGATTGTTCAATCGGTGTGAACACAAACCCCTTTTCAATTGCCTTTTTATTCGAATATGTAACTTGGCGATATGCCGAGTCAATATTCTGACTTGTCAACGAAAACAAGGGTATCCTTAAGCTCTCAAAAAACTTCAACCCCTGCTTTGCCAGTTGCGCCAGCCCCCTTGGAATGGCAATCTTCGGTTCCGCAGCGCCAAAACTTTGTGTTATCAACGTAAAAAGTGTCTTAAAGCTCAAGTTCTCCCCAATGAGTAAATAGCGCCCCTTAAACCATTCATCCTTCATGCCTTGCACGCAGAATCTCGCGATATCTATAGCGTCAACAAAACCATTTGAACCTGACGGATAAAACCGCATGCCATTAGCGCTAGAAACGATTATAGACGTGCTGCTCTCGCCCCATTTGCCTGATCCCACAACTACACCTGGATTTACAATTAACGTCGATAGACCCTCTTCTCGCGCTCTCATCACCTCTAATTCTGCATAACGCTTACTAAGGCTGTATGCCGTCCGTCCCTTGTCCGTGGTCCAAGTGCTGGACTCCGTTAATTCACCATCTATTGGCTCATCTCCAATTGCCGCAGTCGAGCTTATGTAGCAGAGTTTTGAAACACCGTTCTGAAGGCACGCGTTAACCACGTTTGCTGTGCCGATTGTGTTGGTTTCGAAAAGAGCGGTGCTTTGCCTCGGATCAAAAGACACCATAGCTGCGGCGTGATACACCTCTGTGCAACCTCTAATTGCGCTTTCTAATGAAATGGGGTCCAGTATATCCCCTTCTGTATAATGTGTTTCGGGTATGACAATGGAAGAATGCCTACAAAGCGTTTCAATCGCTGTACGATCCGCCCCTTTGCGGATTAGGATTCTTGCGTCCGTTCCTGCCTTTAGTAATTCAATAAGTATGTGTGAGCCAACTATGCCGGTTGCTCCTGTGACTAGTACCACGGTGCTTATAGCTTCATTTCGGGTATGTCGCCCTCAACAATTAGTCGGCCTTCGGTAGCTGCTTGGATTTCTTCAACCGAAACACCTGGGGCGCGCTCTCGCAGAACAAACCCGTTTGGGGTTACGTCCATCACGGCAAGATTCGAAACAATTTTCGTGACACATTTAGTGCCTGTCAGTGGCAACGTACACTGCCGTAATAGCTTTGATTGTCCTTTTTTGTTGGTGTGCATCATGGCCACAATAATATTCTTGGCGGACGCAACGAGGTCCATGGCGCCACCCATGCCCTTGACCATGTACCCAGGAATTTTCCAGTTTGCAATATCCCCTTGATCACTCACCTCCATTGCCCCTAAAACGGTTAGGTCAACATGTTGGCCTCTAATCATTGCGAAACTTGTGGACGAATCAAAGAACGCTGCACCGGGCAGCGCAGTGATGGTTTGTTTTCCTGCGTTTATCAAATCAGCATCTTCTTCGCCCTCGACTGGAAACGGCCCCATACCCATCATTCCATTTTCGGACTGAAATTCCACATCAATGCCGCTTGGGATATAGTTTGCAACCAACGTTGGGATGCCGATTCCAAGGTTTACATAATATCCATGTTTCAATTCCTGCGCTATGCGCTGTGCGATTCCATTTTTATCGAGTGCCATATTGTAAATGTATAGACATCCCTATTAAAACAACCCTTTGGATCATCAGATTTGTAAATTCTTGAATGTTCGTATCGACAGTTCGTCAAGAGAATCATTCGCTGGGCCAATCAACATTAAATCTTTTACGGCTCCGCTTTCCTTTATACTTTGATGAAAACTTGATTCATCCTTTAAGAGTATCAAGCCAGGATATGCTTGATTTTTATTCAAAAATTGTTCTATCCGAAGCCAGTTAATCTCTTCATACTTGGTGCCTGGTAAGATCATGATTTGACCCGGATCTAGCCCGACATTAAGGGCTACATAATACGTTTCCTGCCAGCCAGTAAAATCCAAAACTAGGGCGCAGTTCTCACATCTTGACCTAATTCTCTTTACTAGTTCTTTTGGTCGATCGTATTTCAATTTTGGAATTGGCTCGGCCTGATCTTGTCTGATGTAGCGAACTAAGCCAAATGCGCTTTCAACATCTGGGCTAAATGATAGCCATCGTTCTACATTCCGATTTGCCATATAATTTGAAAATGGCAGAATAGACAGTGCCGCGCAGGAAAGGATAATCGGAAACAGCCGACTTTTTTCAAAAATCCTTGGAATTAGCGCTGTAAATGGAAGGAACAATAGCAGCAAGGTAGACGAAAACCGATGCTGAAGTAACAGCGTTCCATCGATCGCTTTGTATGTCACCAAAATAGCCATGAACGCAAATGGTACGGCCCAGATCCACTGCGCTCGACTCAATGTTTTTCCCCTTCGATATAGCGCTATCAATATTAACGGCATTACCCAAACCCCCGTCGAGAGTGTCAAGGAATAAGGATAAAAGAGCAACCGAGCCATTCGCTCAGGAAACCCAACACCTTCATTTACGCCGGCAAGTACTAGGTTGAAATAGTTTGCCCCGGCAATCCCGGCCATATAGTTTCCGTCGTCAATGAAATTTCCGACGATCCAAATGACTGGAAACGAAACGGCGATTACAGCATAGATTGAGGCCACGCGATACTGCCGATATAGGAGAAGTATAATAAAGAGCAGTCCCGATATAACCCATGACTCATATCGAAATCCATTGGATAAAGTCATAAATAACGCCGCAACGATGGCGTCCTTTAAGGACTCCCTTTTTATGCTTCGCATTACAAATAGTAGCCCAAAAGCTGCCGTGCATATTCCAGGAATTTCGGCCATTGCCATCAGGCTATTTCGAAAGAATATTGGTGAAACAGCCAAAAGAATTGCAGGAAACCAGGCGTTTGTTTTTTCAAACAGAAGTGCCGTGAAATGATAAACGGCCCACACTGTCGCGGTGGCCAATACAATGTTTAAAATGATGGGGGTAATTGTAATCGACGGAAAGACCAATAAAAAGCTGCCGATGAAATATTGATGAAATGGGAGCCACGTTCCATGCCAGATAAACTCCGGGTTATTAGCCCAGTTTTGGGCCATGAACACCCTCGAAACAGCATCTGAGTCAACGGTATCACTGTAAGGAAAAGCACTAAGTCTTAGAAAAAAAGCGAGCCCCATTATAAACAAGAGCGGGTGGTCCTGGATTGCTTTAAACCATTTATTTATACCCTTTTCTAGCACCTCGAGCAATCTATGCGCGTGGTCGAACTGTACGCTGTTCAATGCGCTTTTCAAAATGCGCTCCTTGATAAATGCGCTGAACAAAAATTCCTGGGGTGTGGATAGAGTTCGGGTCCAGCTCTCCAGCTGGCACCAACTCTTCTACCTCCGCAACGGTGATCTTTCCAGCCATCGCCATGGCGTGATTAAAGTTTCGGGCAGTAGATTTAAACACCAAATTTCCTGCGGTATCCCCCTTCCACGCTTTCACGAAAGCGAAGGGTGCATCGAATGCGTGCTCCAAAATGTGCGGCTTACCATCAAACCAACGCACTTCCTTTCCTAGCGCTACCTCGGTGCCAAATCCGGCGGGAGTGAAAAAGGCCGGAATTCCTGCGCCAGCAGCTCGGCATCGCTCAGCAAGCGTGCCCTGCGGAATTAAATCAACTTCAAGTTCGCCGCTAAGCATCTGCCGCTCAAATTCTTCGTTTTCCCCAACATAAGAGGATATCATCTTCTTGACTTGACGGTTTTCAAGCAAAACACCCAAGCCAAATCCATCCACTCCGGCATTGTTCGAAATGCAAGTCAATCCTTTTGCGCCATTGGCTCTGATTGCTGCTATCGAATTTTCAGGAATTCCACATAATCCAAACCCTCCAAACATGACTGTCATGTCATCAGAGATTCCACTTATTGCCTCTTCAGCGTTGCTTACAACTTTGTTTAATGCCATTCTTAATCGTCAAATAAATTCTTTGCCCCGGCACGCGCAAATGGATCTTGTTGTCCACCGTCGCGGTCGCAATCGAAATTATAGTTTTTCATGCTCTCAGGCACATCAAAAGGCCGTTGAGTAATGTTGAGTTTCTTATCATCCCAAACCTTGTGCATATAGTAACACCAAATAGGTAAGGCTGTATTGGTTCCTTGACCGTCATTAGTGCTTAAGAAGCGCACACTTCGATCTTCCGCCCCAACCCAGACTCCTGTAACCAAATCGGGCACAAAACCCATAAACCATCCATCTGAGTTTCCTTGTGTAGTCCCGGTCTTTCCAGCGATTTCAACGCTGTAAGGAATATTATCGTAATCGCGGTCGTTCTCATAAGATGACCTCATTCTAATTGCAGTACCCGATGTTTTGTACCTCAAGTAATACTCCTTGGTTACAGGGTCTTTCTTCATTTCAGGACCATACTCTCCGACCGTTACCCCTTTCATCAGATCTACCATTTGGTAGGCAACCTCCTCGCTCATAACCTCCTGCTCATCTTGTTCTGTTTCAAAAATGATTGTGCCAGAATTATCCTCAATTCTCAGTAAATAAATCGGGTCCATTCGGCGGCCTTTATTCGCGAACGTGCTGTATGCGTTGGTCATTTCAAACACGCTCAAATCGGCCACCCCTAAGGCAAGCGCGGGCACAGGATCAATAAATGATTCTATGCCACATCGATGTGCATACTCTACCGCCGCCTGAGGAGAGAACCTAGTCATCACCCAAGCGGTAATATTATTCATGGACTGGGCTAGACCATACTTTAGCGTGACCATTTCACCTGTGTTTTTATGAGAATTTCTCGGACACCAGTCCTTTTGAAGGCCATAATCGTCCTTTTGAAAGCAATATTCAATATCCGGCACTTCCCTACAAGCCGGGATTCCCGCCTCCAAGGCCAAGGCATAGACAAACGGCTTGAATGTAGATCCTACCTGGCGCTTCGATGATTGCACGTGGTCATATGCAAAGTAGTGGTGATTAATTCCGCCAACCCACGCTTTTACATGGCCTGTGTGCGGATCAATGCTCGTCATACCTGCTTGCAAGAAGCTTTTATAGTAGCGAATGGAATCGTTGGGCGATAAGGTTGTGTCAATGCTTCCTCTCCAACTAAAAACCTTCATTGGAACTGGGTGATTAAAAATAACCTCTATTGAATCCTCTGGTATGCATCGTTTCATTTCTGCCTCGCCACACTCTTCGGCCTTACATATCCAATAATCACGACCGTTGAACTCTTGCTTTGAAATATAACTTCCCCGCCTATGACAATTACTGCATTCCTTTCCCGTCAACACGCGATAACGACCTGTACGGCGCCTGGCAGAATTCATTACCGACTCTACTTCTTCGTCACTCAGGCTTGCAAACGGAAAGTTCCTCCTCGTTTTTAGTTTTTTCGCAAAGTCGGCCTGCAAATACTCCTTCAAATAGCGCTCAACGGCATATTCGGCATACTTCTGCATGCGGCTATCGATGGTGGTGTAAATCTTTAATCCATCGGAGTAAACATTGTATGGATCGCCATTTGGTTTCGCTACGAGGTACTCCTCTGTCCCTTCCTTTTTTGCATTTAAAATTTCCTTCAAGTTGGCCCGCAACGCTTCCCTGAAATATGGCGCGATTCCCTCGCTGTGGTCCACCACTTGGTAATCTAGGTCCAGCGGTAACTGCTTCAACGAATCAAACTCTGCTTGTGAAATAAAAGCGTTGCGAAGCATCTGCCCAAAGACAACATTTCTTCTATGCATGACCGTATCTGGTCTTCTTATAGGATTGAATAATGCTGGATTTTTAGCCATACCAGCAAGCATTGCTGCCTGATGAATTTTCAACGAATCAGGGGAAACATTAAAGTAAACAGAGGAGGCAGAATTGATCCCAACAGCGTTATTCACGAAATCGAATCGATTGTAATACATCGCAAGGATTTCCTGCTTGGTAAAGTATCGCTCCAGCTTTGCAGAAATCACATACTCTTTAATCTTCTGAACCACTGCTTTTGCAAAGTTTTGAGATCGTCTTTCAGTGAAAAGCATCTTTGCTAATTGCTGGGTAACGGTACTTCCCCCGCCTCGTGATCCAAGAAAAGCGACGGCGCGTAACGTTCCAATAAAGTCAATTCCTGGGTGATCGTAATATCGCTCGTCCTCCGTAGCCACAAGCGCGTTCATCAGATGAGGTGATAAGTCCTGATAGTGTGCGTTGGTTCTGTTTTGGTAAAAATACTTGCCAAGTGTTTTTCCATCCGAGCTATAAATAACGCTTGCCAAGTTGCTTTTCGGGTTTTGTAGATCCTCAACTGTGGGCATTTTTCCCAACCAACCAAAGTCGGCTGCGACAAAAAGCATAGCAAAGCAAAGGGTCCCAAAAATGAGCAACGACCAAAACCAAAGGATGTATTTCTTCATATCAGCGGAAAGAGAAAATTAATTATTCGTCTGATGCACCAAGAGACCCACGTCATAAATTTCGTGAATTGAATCAGAGCGCATGCCGTGCTGAAGTTCCAAGTTGTATGTCCCCGCCTGAGGAAATGTTTGATTTATTTTAAACACGATCCGGTTATCAAGTATGTCTCCGAGGCCTGATCCTTTCCACTTTCCGTCTGTTTCGGCCAACGGGCAATCCACAGTATCAGTAATAAATGTGTTGTTTGGATAATAGGTTCTGAAAAAGACGATTAAGTTCTGATACTTATAATCACCTCCATGTCTGAGTTGGATGTAGAAATTGTGTGTGGCGAGCGTGTCGCTAACTTCTGTAGTAAAAGATACAGGTTGATCATAGGCCCAAGTTGACCCAATTATCTCCTTCGTCTCGTTTATTAAGGCGTCAGACTCGCAACCCATAAGGCCAAGAATGGATACGCAAATTACGGCCAAGCGAACTCTCATCTTAACCTTTTTTTCCCTTGATTTCCTTGCTCTGAGTGCGCGGTTTGTTTCGGTTTTTCCCTCCTGGCTTCGGCTTCCTTTTCTTCTTCCGTTTATCGCCACCTTTTCTATCAAATCGGGTAAGGTCATCCTGGCCAAAAACATTCTCAAAGGATGGCTCAATATCAATCTCTTCGATGAAGCTAAAGCCTTTCAAGTCTTCCACCTCTTTTCCTTTTTCGTTGAGTGCAATAACTTCTTTCACACGATCAACCTTCATAGGTATGAACTCGTTTGGTGCGCTTGCATAAGAAAACCACATCATCCCTTTGAAAATGTCGCTCTTTTGATGAAACGCTACTCCTTTTTTCGTTTTCAACTTAACCTTTGGGCTTGGGAATTCTTGAATTGCCTCTACATAGGAGTCTAATTCATAGTTCAAGCAGCACTTCAGCTTACCGCACTGACCAGCGAGTTTCATTGGATTGATGCTCAGCTGCTGGTATCGTGCAGCGGATGTTGAAACCGTTCGAAAATCTGTCAACCACGTGCTACAACAAAGTTCTCTGCCGCAGGAACCAATACCCCCTACTCTTCCAGCTTCTTGTCGTGCGCCTATTTGTCGCATCTCCACCCGGACTCGATATTGATCTGCTAACACCTTTATCAATTGCCGAAAGTCTACTCGTTCTTCGGCGATGTAAAAAAACGTGGCCCTCTGCTCATCTGCTTGGTACTCCACATCGCTCAACTTCATATTGAGCTTTAAGTCTCGGATTGTTTTTCTGGTTTTTACAAGCGTTTCGCGCTCTTTGGCCTGGGCTGCCTGCCACTTTTCAATATCCTCCACCGTTGCTTTCCGACTTAGTTTCCGTATGTCGCGCGAGTCAGGCTTAATCTTGTATTTGCGCATTTGCAACCGTACCAATTCGCCAGTTAAGCTCACCACGCCCACGTCAAACCCCGTTACGGCCTCAACAGCCACAACCTCACCGACGCCAACATCCAACAAGTCCGAGTTTTTGTAATACTCTTTGCGCGTGCTTTTGAATCGAACTTCGACAAACTGAGGCTCGTTTGACATACTCACCTTCATGCCGGCTAACCAATCAAAAACCTCCAATTGGTTACACCCACTAGTACCGCAATTTCCATTGCTTTTACAACCAGCTGGCGTGCCGTTTGTGCCGCATCCTCCTGTCCCACAATTCTTACATCCCATGCCGCTGTTCTTTACTCACAAACCTATTGAATTCTCCCATGAACATTGCCTTAATCCTTTTCGGCCATTAATTTCTTACCGGCATGCACATATCGCACGGCGCTGATGCTTGCGTCAAACCAGACTATCTTTTCATTTACGTTGCGCTCAATATGAAAAGAAACCTCTTCTAATAATTCTAGAAACCCTCCTACGTTTGCCGTATTAATAAAGGGCGAAAAGTCTTTATAAAACTTAGCCTCTTCCCCTTCCATTGGCACATTCATTTCAAGCCAGCCCATTCTATAGCATCTATCAAGCACTTTCAGCGCCGATTTACAGTACTGCCTTTGCGCGTCTCGAGATTTTCTGGCCATGCGTTCACTCCACTTGTACAGGCCGCTAATATCCCTTGAATAGGCAAGGCGCATCCACATTTTAAATTCGGTTAACCAAGGATCTTCGTCTCGATCAATTTCTTTTAGTGCATGGCTAACATGCGCCTCTGATCGAAAGGCGATATTCATGGCCACCTGCGGGTCGAGCCCTTTATGTTTGACTAAGAAATCCGCCAGTTCCTGTTCATCCACATGGTCTTCTCGGAAAATTTGCACTCTGGAAATAATCGTTGGCAAGAGCTTCGCAGGGTTTTCAGAAACTAGAAGAAACACTGTTTTTGCTGTGGGCTCCTCTAAGTTTTTAAGCATCTTATTTGCGAACGAATCATTCATCTTATCTGCATGCCAAATGATGAACACTCGGTATCCCCCCTCGAATGACCTTAGGGCGAGCTTTCTCCGCATTGACGCGCTTTCCTCTTCCCCGATAAAACCTTGCTTATTCTCAATCTCAATGGCCTGGTACCAGTCAATTAACTCGAGAAATGGGTTTGCTTTTATTGCCTCACGCCATTCTGGCAAAAAGCTATCGGAGTGTCTATCCTCTTTTTTCTTGACCCGCTTATTTCCATTTACAGGAAAAACGTGGTGGATATCAGGGTGGGTGTGCGACATTGTTCGCGTGCAACCTGAGCATATTTCACACGGCTCTCCTGCCTCTGGTTGTTCACAAAACAATAACTGACTTAAATGCAAGGCCAAGGCGAGGCCTGTCCCTCCTTCGTTTGAATGAATAAGCATAGCATGCGGCAGCCTTTCTTCCGCCACCATCTGATGAAACACTTGTTTCATTTCTTTTTGGCCTGGTATGTCTTTTGCGCGCACTTCTCTTCGAATTCTTGAGGGCATAAAGTTAATTTTGCCGACCAATAAAAGCACCATGACGACGATAGATTCATTTGATTTTAACGGAAAACGCGCACTGATTCGAGTTGACTTTAACGTTCCGCTTAATGATTCCTTAGAGGTAACGGACGACACCCGTATTGTAGCTGCGTTGCCTACCATAAAAAAGATTTTGGACGATGGCGGTTCGGTAGTCTTGATGTCGCACCTTGGAAGGCCAAAAACGGGTCCAGAGGATAAGTTCTCGCTAAAACATATTTTATCTGATGTCTCACGCATTATCGGACGTGATGTTCTGTTTTCAGCGGATTGTATTAGTCAAGAAGCTTGTTCCGCGAGCGCGGATTTAAAACCGGGTCAAGTGCTTCTTCTCGAAAACCTTCGTTTCTATAAAGAAGAAACCAAGGGCGATGCTTCGTTTGCTGAACATCTCTCTAAACACGGAGATATCTATGTCAACGATGCTTTTGGCACCGCACACAGAGCGCACGCTTCTACAGCGATCATAGCTCAGTTTTTCACGAAACGAGCTTTTGGAAAGCTCTTAGCTGCAGAAGTCGAAAACGCCCAAATGCTGCTTTCAGGTGCCGCACACCCTTTTACCGCCATTATTGGAGGCGCCAAAGTGAGTAGTAAAATTGAGGTCATCACTAACCTTCTCGATAAGGTGGATCATCTGATCATAGGTGGTGGCATGGCTTACACATTTGTAAAAGCAATGGGCGGTGCTGTAGGAAACTCACTGGTTGAAGAAGATTACTTAGATACTGCGAAAGCTATTTTGTCTGAGGCTAAGTCCAAAGGCGTTCAGGTGCACCTACCAAAAGACTCAAAAATTGCTGATAGCTTCTCCAACGAGGCTGTCACACAAATTGTAGGGTCGAATAACATTCCCGATGGTTGGATGGGGTTAGATGTGGGACCCGAAGCAATAGAATCATACGATGTTGTGATAGCCAAAAGCAAAACAATTTTGTGGAATGGGCCGCTTGGAGTATTTGAGTTTGATGCGTTTGCTGAAGGAACCAAGCGCCTTGGAATTGCCATCGCCGCCGCAACGAAATCAGGAGCCTACTCGCTTGTAGGTGGTGGTGACAGTGTAGCGGCCGCAAAACAATTGCATATCGCTGAGCACATGAGCTACATCAGCACAGGCGGCGGGGCTTTATTGGAGTTTTTGGAGGGAAAAACACTTCCCGGCGTTGCGGCTATTTCTTAATCAATCGTTGTCGTCTTCCAAACCTTCACCTTCCATTTCAAATAGTGGCGCTGCCACCTCTTCTGCTTTTTCCATCCAGCCGCTTTCGGTTAGAATCGGCAAAATGGTTGGCGCTGATTTTAGTATTGGCTCAAACAGCAGGCTATTCTGTGGCTCCGACTTACTCATAACTGGAACGAGGTGGTCAAACCAAGAAACGATGTTTAGAACGATAGATAATATCAGCGCCATCTTAACAATTCCAAAAACAAGGCCGGCCAGCTTGTTAACTAGCTTAAGCGCCACCAAGTTCACAGCTTTTTCAAGGATTTTTGCCAACGCATAAACCGCAAAAACAACTCCTACAAAAGTCAATATGAACGCTAAGTATCCAGACCAGGTTCCCTCCAGCTCGAACCAGGATTTTAGTTGGGCGCCAACAATTTCTGAAAAATTTGCGGCAACGTAAACCCCTGCGATAAGTGCAGCGATCGAGGCTAATTCAATGATTAATCCCTTGCTAAAACCTTTCCAGGCAGCAAACAATAAGGGTATGAATAGAATGATGTCCCAATGATTGAAATCCATTGGCTCAAAATTAAAGCTCTGACATGCCAACCAAACATACATTTGCCGCGATGAATGAACAGGATTTTGAACAACTATGGAACGGCGCTCAAGGCAAGTTCGAAACCAAATTCGGCCAACCCTTAGATTTACAGGCAATCCTGTTCCTAATTGGTATCAACGAGTTAGGCCAAGGGCCTAGAAAACTATCTAAAGATCAAAAAATTGATGTTATCCACATCGCAGTGTGTCACCTTCTGCAGCCATATGGCTACTATGAATACACTGGTTTAGATAAAGATGGTTGGCCGCATTACAAAAGAAATGAGCGGCTTCCAAAGCTTATGGCTCAGGACCAAGAACACCTAATGAAGGAGGCGATAATTAATTACAGCTCAGAATGGTAATTGTCTCGCTCGCCACTTCGTCGTTCTCAACTTGAATAAAACCTTCTCCACAAATGGAATCGACGGTAGTCTTTTTAATTTGATTTGGAGGAAGCCCAACAAGTGTTGTGGTTGTGTCATATCTCACCGCTCGCACTCTTAAAACGACCGGAAGGTCAAAGGTTTGAGTATACACACCCAAATCGTTTGTACGACCTTCTCTAACTACAACACACTCAGGTTCAGTGCAAAAGAGCTTAACGTGTACTTGTTTTTGTATTTGTCCACTATTATCACGCACCTTAACCTCAGCGGTTCCGGGTCCGGGTGTGTTATCGCAAGAAGTGATTAAAACACCACTAAAAAGTGTGGATAATGCTATCACTCCGAATAAGGCCTTCTTCAACATAATGAATCAAAATTTGACAATCAAAAGTAAGAATATTCTAAGTCGTTATTTTCGCGCCCCGAAACAGGGTACATTAACACAGACGTATAAATGAAACTAAGCAGCCAACTCACCGTCCTTTTTTTATCTCTAGCCTTATTATCCAGCGCACAAGAAAAGCGCCCTCGACTACTTATTGAAACCTCTGAAGGCAATATGGTCATTGAGCTTTACAACGAAACGCCTCAGCATAGAGACAACTTTTTAAAGCTCGCAAAAGATGGGTTTTACGATGGCACTATATTTCACAGAGTAATTAAAGAATTTATGATCCAAGGTGGAGACCCTGGATCCAAAGAAGCTGGTGCAACAAACCTTGGTAGTGGAGGCCCTGGTTACACCGTGGAGGCTGAGATTCTCCCACAGTTCATCCATAAAAAAGGCGCCCTAAGTGCGGCGCGGCAGGGAGATCAGGCCAACCCTGAACGCAGAAGCTCTGGTAGCCAATTTTACATTGTTCAAGGAAAGATATCCGACGATCCAATGCTAGAACAAATGGAGTTGCGATGCAATCAAGCGCTTACACAGCAGGTGCAGCGTGCGTTTTTTATGGCCCCCGAGAATAAAGAATACTTAGAGCGTATACAAAAGGCGCAAACCGAAAGAGATGAGGTAGCATTAAAGTCACTTTCAGACGAGGTGCAACCAATGATTGAGGCCCGTATGAAAGATAAAGGCTTTAAGTATACGCAGGATCATAAAGACCTGTATAAAACTATTGGAGGAACGCCTTTTCTAGATCAACAATACACCGTGTTCGGTGAGGTTGTGGAAGGATTAGGTGTTATCGACAAAATTGCTGCTGTAGAAACGAATAGTGATCGTCCTTTATCTGATATAAAGATGACTGTCAAGCTTCTTGATTAGTCGTTTTTGAACTATACATTTATCCTATGAGTTTTTCCGGCCGCGTAGAACATTTAATTCAGGAGTTGAATGAAGCTAAAGCTTCAACCAAGGAGGATGTTGAGCGCTTCAGAATTAAATTTTTAGGCTCTAAAGGCGTTTTCAAAGACTTGTTTTCTGAGTTTAAACAAGTTTCATCAGATGAAAAAAGACAGTTTGGAAAACAGCTAAACGAACTTAAAGCAAGGGCTGAAGGTCAATTTAGCTCGTGGTCCAAAGAATTTTCTGAGGGATTGGTTGCCAACGAGGCGCACGACCTTACCCGCCCTGGAATGACCGTCGCGCCAGGCGCTCATCACCCTATTTCCATTATAAAGGATGAAATCATTGATATTTTCCACGCCATCGGATTTTCGGTTGCGGAAGGACCTGAAATTGAAGATGATTGGCACAACTTTTCCGCGTTAAACTTCCCTCCCGAGCACCCGGCTCGCGACATGCAAGACACATTTTTTATCAAAGACCCTAATGGCGGTCAAGATTATGTATTGCGTACACACACCTCTTCCGTTCAGGTGCGAACCATGGAAAACGAGAAACCACCGATCAGAATCATAGCGCCAGGACGCGTCTTTCGAAACGAAGCTGTAAGCGCACGATCGCATTGTATTTTCCACCAAATTGAAGGGTTGTATATAGACAAGGGTGTCACGTTTGCTGATATGAAACAAACACTCGAATACTTTGCAAAAGCCTTCTTTGGTAAAAGCAAGATTCGGCTCCGCCCATCTTACTTCCCGTTCACCGAGCCAAGTGCAGAAATGGATGTTTATTGGGGGCTTGAGAACGAGCTTGATCATAGAATTACTAAAGGCACAGGTTGGTTAGAGGTTATGGGTTGTGGTATGGTTGATCCTGCTGTATTAGCTTCTTGTGGCATTGACCCGGAAGTTTATTCTGGTTTTGCTTTTGGCATGGGGCTCGAGCGTAGCGCAATGCAACGATTTCAAATTCCAGACATTCGTATGATTTTCGAAAATGATGTGCGTTTTCTCTCGCAATTCCAATCCGCAATTTGAAAACACCCCTCTGTGCTTTGCTTGCATTAGCTATACTCACTTCTTGTTCGGAAGTGGACCCGACGGATGAAGCTAGAATCATCGAGGACCTTCCTAATTTTCAATTTCTCGCGGATAGCCTAAACACAACCTCCGCAATGAGCGCCAAGTGGTCTGTCAATGACGGCGCTGTCGTCTACTCCAAACCACAACCGGTTAATTGGACATTAGAGCTTGAGGCCCTGAGAAAAACAGATGTAAATCATCTTCGCTTTCGTGAAAACTATCTAGTAATAGATACGATGGTTGGGGCAGAACGTCGCGTGGACTTCATCGCTATTTCAGAAGAACAAGAGGTTCAAAAAGTGTCTATCAGGCTCGTAAACAATCAGATAACTTATTACTACGCCGAAAAAAACGAGTCAAGTATTTTTTCGTCTTCCCTTTTAATCTTTGAATTTAAGCCAACGTCGTACTCGCTCACATTGAACCAATCTATTCCTTGGCTTTTTGAGAGTAATCAGAAAGTAGTAGGAACTATAATCAACGCAGGGTCTCTATGGCGAGGCGTGATTACTATGGGTGATAAAAAAACTCCTATACAATTCATTCTTGATGGTGAAGGTCAGAAAATGAGCTTGAGAAACGGGCCTGAATCAATCGGGTTCAATCAGTTTTCAAGCATTGGCGACACACTAATCTTCGGCTCGGATTACTTTCCATCTAATTTTCGTTTGCGATTATTATCGGACTCAACTCTTGAGGGGTATTGGATAAACAACAAGCGAGAGGTTACTAGAAAACTCCGGCTATCGGCTAAGAAAGATGTGCCTTACCGGTTTCTGGCTCATGAGGTGCCTGAGCACAATGTTTCTGGTTCACACGCCGCTGTGTTTTATGATGCCAATGGCTCAGCCGCAGACACTGTTATTCTTCGGTTGACGCAACGCGCCCACGCGGTTTCTGGTTCCTTCCTAACAGAAACAGGTGACTATCGGTTCCTTGAAGGAGTTGTGAGAAACGACTCTCTCCTTATGTCGACCATGGATGGCACGCATGTGTATCTTTTCGAAGCGGAAATTACTGGCCAATCTATGAAAGGAATTTTTTGCTCTGGCCCAACATATAGACAACCTTGGACGGCTCAACTTCTGAGCGCCCCCATCCTTAGAGATCCGAAAACAATCACAGCCCTAAATGATAGCGTTCCGTTCGATTTTTCATTTACAGATCCTGAAGGAGCTAAAGTGTCGCTCTCGGATGATCGCTTTAAAAACAAGCCCATCTTGGTCTCCATAATGGGCACCTGGTGTAGTAACTGCTTAGATGAAGCTGTTTTCCTTAAGGAGGTTTATGAAACGTATCATGACAGTGGTTTAGAGGTGGTTGGGTTAGACTTTGAACTCGTTTCGGATAGCTCTCGGGCAATTGAAAACATAAAACGTCATAAAGCGGGATTGAAAATTGACTATCCAATCCTACTCGCATGCCTGAGCTCTTCAAAGCAAAAAGCAGCCTCTCTACTCCCCTCATTATCAGGTGTTTATTCCTACCCTACTCTTTTAGTATTAGATAAAAACCACGAAGTGGTTCGCGTGCATACGGGGTTTAATGGTCCTGCAACGGGGGTTAATACCTACGATGAGTTTCGCATGGAATATCTAACCCTAATCGACGCGCTGGTTAAGGATATTTAGGCCGCTCCCTGTGACGGGTCTGCGATGCTTGTCACTGTTATGGTAGCAATATCTCTGTCAAAGTGGTACCACGCGCTTTTGTCGTCGCCCATCAACTTAATTTTATCCAAGATTGTCTTTGCTGTTGCCTCTTCCTCTAATTGCTCACTAACATACCATTGCAAGAAGTTGTGGGTTGTATAATCATTTTCAGATAAGCAAATCCCAACCAGTTTATTGATTGATTCTGTCACCGCAATTTCATGCTTGTACAAATCTTGAAACACTCCTTCCGCGGAATTAACATTGACCTTAGGTTGATCATACGCCGGTACAACAGCCGCTCCATCACGCTCAATAAGATATTTCATCAGTTTCAACATATGGAAGCGCTCCTCATCCGATTGCTTATACATAAAGTCAGCCACCCCACTAAATCCATTCATGTCAGCCCAGCAGGCCAGCGCTAAATAATAGTTAGAGGAGTTCCCTTCCATTTTAACTTGATCGTTCAGCGCCTGTTCAACCTTCTTTGATAGCATATCAGTAAATTTTTAGCAAATGTATGGGGTCAAACGGAAATTTGACACACTTGTTTAACACAAGCATAATACATCCTGATTACTAATCGATTAAGAAGCCGTTCCTTTGTAATAATATATATGTCGAAACAAACACACAAGAAACTCGCTAAGCAGGTAAAGCGCATGCGAAGTTTCGTCACGCAAGTTTATCGTGACAACCCAAAACAAATTCTTAATTACAAGCAAATCGCCTCCAAAATTGGACTCGATGATGCTGTACAAAAACAAATACTCGTCGCTGTTCTAGAGGCGATGGTTAAGGATAAATTGCTTACAGAAGTCAAACGGGGAAAATTCAGCTGGATGGGCCCTATCGAGGAAATGGAGGGAATTATTCTGTTTAACCGCAGCGGTAATGCCTTTGTCGAAATTCAAGGACAAGCACAAGATGTTATGATTCCTGAAAACTATACTGGTCTGGCATTTCATGAAGACCGAGTTATAATTCGATTGAACAACACAAAAAAAGGAGGGCGCGTTAAAGGTAGAGTCGTTGATGTTGTAGAAAGGGCGCGCACAACTTTTCCAGGGGTTATCTTTCAAAATGACAAATCCTTTTTTGGAATTCCGGATAATCATAAGATCGGTACCGACTTTTTTATTCCCGCAAAACACCTCAATGGAGCGAAGGCTGGAGATAAGGTTGTAATTAAGTTCGAAGAATGGGAAAACGAACGCCTCAACCCAATTGGTGCCGTAGAAACGGTCCTAGGCAGGCCGGGCGATATGCGCGCCGAGGGCGATGCTATTTTAGCTGAGTTTGGCTTTCCCCTGCAGTTTCCGAAGGAGGTAGAAGATGAGTGTTCTACTATAGACCGAACCATTTCCAACAGCGAAGTGGATAAACGAAAAGACCTTCGAGCTATAACTACGTTTACAATTGATCCCGACGATGCCAAGGATTTTGATGATGCCATTTCTTTCGAACGACTGGAAAACGGCCACATGCGCATTGGCGTTCACATTGCAGATGTTACGCACTACGTTCAACCCAATTCCAAAATAGAAAAGGAAGCTCAAAATCGCGCCACTTCAGTTTACCTAGTCGATAGGGTTATTCCGATGTTACCTGAAACCCTGTCCAACGACCTTTGTTCCTTGCGACCAAATGAAGATAAGCTGACTTTTTCCGTGTTGTTCGAAATGAACGACAAGGCAAAAGTTGTAGAAACATGGATTGGCAAAACTGTTATTCATAGTGATCATCGATTTTCTTATGAAGACGCGCAAAAAATTATAACCAACAAACAGGGCAAGTATGCCGAAGAATTAGATTCCGTAAACGCATTGGCACTAATTTTAAGAAAGCAGCGCATGGAACACGGTGCAATTGCGTTTGAAAAAAGTGAGGTAAAGTTTAAGTTGGATGGCGAGAAAAAACCAATCGATGTGCGCTTCAAGGTGCAAAAAGAAGCGAATAAACTCATCGAAGAGTTCATGTTGCTTGCCAATAAAGCTGTTGCCATTAAAATTGGAAAAAAGAGCAAGGCATCGGATGTAATTAAAACATTCATCTATCGTGTGCACGACCAACCTGATCCTATTAAACTCAAAGAGTTTGGACATTTCGTACAACGGTTCGGGTACAACCTTGATTTAAGTACACCCAAACATGTAGCCAACAGCATCAATAGCTTATTGAAGATGGTTAAAGGCAAGCCCGAACAAAACATTGTTGAAATGCTTGCCATTCGAACTATGGCCAAGGCGGAGTATACGACCAAGAATATTGGTCATTTTGGATTGGCATTTCCACACTATAGCCACTTCACATCCCCTATTCGCAGGTACCCAGATATGATTGCGCATCGCTTATTGTTTGAATACTTGCACGGCGGTGTTTCTGCAAACGATGCCAGTGTCGAAAAGCTTTGTAAGCACAGTGGATTGATGGAACGAAAGGCAGCGAACGCTGAACGACAATCCACAAAACTCTACCAAGTGTTGTATATGAAGGATGCTGTCGGCGAAGTCTTTGACGGCGTTGTCAGCGGAGTAACAGAATGGGGTGTTTTTGTCGAAATCGCAGCGAATAAATGCGAAGGATTGGTTCGACTAAGAGATATTGAAGGTGATTATTTCTTTTATGACCAAAAGAACATGTCTATTGTAGGCCAACGAACGAAACAAACCATACAGCTAGGTGAAAAAGTTCAGGTTCGGGTAGAGGCAGCAGATGTTGAAGATCGCCGCATCGATCTTAAGATTGTCTGATTAGATCAGATTCAATCGCTCTTGTAATAGGTCTTTATAAGATCCCCCAACAGGAATAATCTTCTTGTCGTTATCCATGACCACATTCGAGTGATCTATTTCCTTGATCTTATCAAGTCTGATAATAAAGGATCTGTGCACACGTACAAAGCTCTTCTCGGGCATCTTTCTTTCAATGTCCTTCATTGTACTATGAATGGTGTATCGTCGCTCCAGGGTGTTTATAACAACGTAATCCTTCAGCGCTTCGATAAAGTATATGTCTTCGTATTTTATCTTAACCAATCGTTGGTTTGCCTTTACAAAGATCATGTCAACAGAATCCTGCTTTTCTACCAAACTGTAGTAAAAGTCTCGCTCCTTCTTGACTACTTTTTCTCTGCTGTGCTTATAGAGTGCAATCTCAATTGCCGTTTGAATATCAATTTCTTTAAAAGGCTTTATTATATATCCGTAGGGCTCTGTTTCCTTGGCTTTATCAACCGTGTCTCTATCCGTATAAGCAGTTAAGAATATAACCGGTATATCGTGTGTTTCGCGAATTATCGCAGCTGCTTGAATTCCACTTAACTCTCCTTTAAGCATTATATCCATCATGATTAAATCAGGCTTCATTTCTAGCGCCTTTTCTATCGCATCCTCACCCGAAGAACAAATGCCAATTACTTCATACCCAAGCTTTCGTAAGCATACTTGAATATCCTTGGCAACAATACTCTCATCTTCAACTACTAATATATTCATGGGCTTGGACTGGTTAAGAGGGTGAAAGATAAAAATATTTCAATGTTGAGGGTGTCTCTGAAGCACATATATCTTCTATTCTGATTCAATTTCTTTCATTTTCACTCCATCCACTTTTACTTCGATTCCAGAATTGTATTCGATCGAAATCAACAATGTACCATCCTCATTATACCTCCGCCAATCACCTTCTTTCACGCCACTGGTATATTTACCTTCTAACATTTTTTGACCACTCGGATAGTACCAAACATGTTTTCCCTGTTCAAGATCGTCAAAGAATTCTCCCTCAAATTTTTCCTCTCCACTATTTAGATATGTGTGCTTCCACACACCCATTTTAGCACCATATTCATAAGATCCTTGTTCCTTATGATCTCCAATTTCATAGAGCCACTCTCCCTCTTCTTTGCCCTTAATATATTCTCCTTTTGTAATAATTTGCCCCGTATCCCCATACTCTATAAGCCATCCATTTTCCTCCCCATTGACGAACGATTCTTCCCTCAATAACTGGCTATTATCATAATACCATTTCCATTCTCCTTCCGGTTTTGCTTTAGCTGTATATCGTCCGGTTTGTTCCGTATTTCCATTCATGAAATAATACGTCCATAATCCAGATTTATATCCTCTGGTATATACGCCCTTCGATTTCAACTCTCCTGTAGGATAGTAGAAGCTCTGCCATTCATCAATCCGTAATCCTCCGCGCTCCATATTACCTCGCGCAATCAAAACATCTTGATTATACACTTTAGCACTATCTATTGATCCTGTTACACTGAACCATAGATGAGTACCCTGTTTTTTACCCTCTCTGTAAGTTCCTCTAAATTGTAATTTACCTTCCGCTTCTCCCTCTTCAAAATAGATTTCCTTTACATCCAAATTGGTCAGTTCCTCTGGATTATTGATCAATTCACCGGTCTGAAATTTCGTGGTTTCTAGAAGGTTTCCCTTCTCCGTATACTCTTTCCAATAGCCATCCTTTTCACCGTTTTTATAATTTCCTTCCGCTTTTATTGTTTTATCTGAATTAAATTCCGTCCACAATCCCGTTTTATTTCCTTCGGCGTCCTTCCTATTAACGTTTTGTTGTTTGGATAAAATCCCGTTTTTGTAGACTCTTAACGTAATTATGCGCCCTTCCTGGTTATACTCATAGGACGTTCCGTTTTCTCGCCCATTCTCAAAAGGAGTTTCCCGTTTCAAACCTCCTGAAAGGAAATAAGTATAACTCAATCCATTTTTCAGATCGCTTTCATATTCAATCTTCTCTAGGATAAATCCTTCTTTGGAAAATATTTTAGTCGGTCCAGAACGTAGATTTTCTTGGTATGAAATTTCTTCCGTCGGAACTCCTTCTTCCGAATAAAATTTCCAAACACCATCCAACAGGTGGTTTTTTCTGTTTCCCGCTGATTTTAACCCCCCAGAGGAATAATAATTTTTCCAATACCCTTCCGGTTTTCCATTGAGTAAATTACCTTCCGAACTGACAGCTCCATTGTCAAAATAGAATGTGTTGAATCCATTTGGATTGGGATCGGACGTTTGAGCTTCAAAATCATTTGTCAAAACTATTCCGAACAGCATCAGTAAAATTCCGAGTAGGGGTATTTCTTTATTCACGGTTCTAATAATAACTAGTTTTTATATAAGTCTATTACTATTATATATGCTGTTAGTTCTGTGGAGAGAAACATGGTAGAAAGTTAGGTTTATACAATTATGAAATGAAATTAACAGAGTGTGAACATTAACATCTGATACAGAGCTTACAATCCACCAACTTTTAAGACGCTGTTCATAACCAAGGTTGTGGCATCTGGAAGTAAAACATTATTCTCCATTTTTCGTTTTCTCAGTTCACAAGGTTGGTTTGAAACTTCAACAACTATAGGGTTGCCAATTCAAACATGCTCCGTATTGGTTTTATTGTTCGAATAAGCAAGAAAAACTTCCCACTAGAAACGAACGGATATAAACAACTTTTCAGACCATATTGGGTGACCTACCTTTGTTTAAAATAATTTTCAATGAAAGTAGCTATTGGTTGCGACCACGCAGGGTTTGAGTTAAAAGATTATGTTATTGAACAACTAAAAATGGAAGCTGTGGATTTTACTGATCATGGCACATCTGGTGCCGAAAGCGTTGATTATCCAGACTTCGGACATTTAGTATGTAATGACGTTGAAGAGGGTAGGGTGCATTTCGGAATACTAATATGTGGTAGTGCAAACGGCATGGCTATGACAGCAAATAAACACAACACCATCCGTTGTGGGTTGTGCTGGCTGCCTGAGATTGCGGCGCTCTCCAAGCAACACAATAACGCCAATGTAATTGCGCTTCCGGCACGTTTTATTACCCAAGAACTCGGGTTAGAAATTGTACGCGCATATATGGCGGCTGAATATGAAGGAGGACGACACCAACGAAGGGTGGATAAAATACCTTGTTAACCAATATGTCAATCAATAAGTTAGGGCTGGAGCGGGCGTATAGCAGAACAGCTCCTTGGCGCAAAAAGACCACACTTCTTAGAAACACCTTTTTAAATGAATTGTGGGACGCCGAGGTATTCGTGAAATGTGAGCAAGAACAGGTAATTGGGGCTTTTAAAATAAGGGGCGCGGCAAACTTTGTGTTACAGCTTGACGAAGACGTTCGCAAAGAAGGGCTCGTGACACATAGCTCAGGTAACCACGCCCAGGCCATTGCATATTTAGCGCATCAATTTGCAATTCCCGCAAGGATCGTTATGCCTGAGAATTCAAGTCCAGTTAAGGTTGAGAATGCTAAAAAGTGGGGTGCTAAAATTGTTTTATGTGGGCCCTCAATAGAGCAAAGAATGGACGCCGCAGCGCAAGTGTTAAAGCGGCATTGCGGCACACTTGTACCACCGTTTGATCACGAATGGATAATGGAAGGGCAGGCTACGTGCGCCATGGAAATACTAAGCGAGATTGATGGCTTGGACATAATTATTGCACCGCTCGGAGGTGGAGGTTTGTTATCTGGGAGCATCTTGGCCGCGAAACATTTTAGCCCTAAAACCTCAGTGATAGGCGCAGAGCCCCAAAATGCCTCTGATGGTTTTGAAGGACTTAGAACCGGAAAACGCGTGGAGAGCCATACCGTAAGCACAATGGCCGATGGGTTGCGCACAACTGTTGGCGCCGTTCCTTTTGAGGTAATAAAACAAGGTGTTGGCGATATATGGTTGGCCGAAGAAGAGGAAATTTCGAATTGGCAAAAACGAATCCTGCGAGAGTTGAAACTGGTCGTTGAGCCTTCAAGTGCCGTGCCGTTTGCGGCTATAGAAAATCAAGGAAATAAGATAAAGGGAAAGCGGATTGCTGTGATTATTTCGGGAGGAAATGTGGATTTGTAATCGAAGCTTAGTCGGTGGTTTTTGCGCTTTTTACCATCGCTTCTATTTCTCGAATAAATGAGCGTTTATTAAATTGAGGTCCATATACATAGCCCTCAACAAAATATTGGTTTTTTGATATTGGATCATAAAAAGCAATCGCATAGAACGCCCCCCCCATAAACACACCCTTGGCCCCCTCCATTCTCCAGAGCCCTCGCATTTCTTTCGCGGCACTACCACGAAACGAAATTGTATTAATAACGGGTGCGATGTATCTGTTGCTGATGGACATATATGAGGTGCTTGGCCCCTCAACAAAAGCTTTGTTGATGTTGTTTTTCCAGGCGATTAGACTGGTGTCACTAAATTGAAGCGTGTCAGAATATGGGCGCTGATAGATCATAATGCCCTGGTTTATTTGATGTTGAAACCCTCCAATTGGTTTCTCTCGATCAAGCCTCAACCAAAGAAAATCAGGCGATTGTTTAGCCAATTCAAAGTCTTCTTGAAGAATTAAGCTTACGCCACTCAGCATCAACACCTCTTCCTTGAGTTTCTCATCACCGAAGGCGCGGTTACGCGACGCAAGCCTACTTATTTCGGCCTGATGAAATTCCTTTAACACCCCTGGAAATTCGTTCTCCAAAAAAGTGGGCAGGTCGTTCAGTTTATTGAGATTGACAATAATTTGGGTTTGTTGTTTCGCGTAAATATCCTTGCGCTTGAGCGCACCGGTTTTATTCGTTGGGTCGATCCTAAACTCAAGAATATTACGATGGGTTTTAAATAGATCTACAAACCCCTCCGTACTCACCTCAACGGATGTGAATAAAGGTTCGTCTGCTGGTAAACCTTCAAAGAGGGTTAGCAACTCCTTTTTAAGTAGGTTAGCCTCATCAGACGCCCATAGAACGGGCGGCGCAACAACAACAATCTCTCCTTGGTTTCCCGTGTTTGCTGGCAGGTACGAGCGATTATCTCCCGTGTCTTCCATACAGCTCACACAAGTAATGGTAAGAGCAACCCAATATAGGAAGGAGCGCATCATTTTTGGCCAACAATGAGTTTATTACCAGGCTTCATGTTGTTAAAATTCACGCCGTGGTTCCAACGCTTGAGGTCTTCAAGAGATTGGCCTTGCGCTTTCGCAATATCCCATAATGTATCACCCGAACGAACGGTGTAATAGGTGGCGCCTTCAATGGTCTCAATCTTTGGTTTTTGTTGCTGAACCTGCTTTTTTGGTTGAGCTTGCTGAGAGCCGTATATCAGGAGTTTTTGACCTACCCTTAGGTTGGTAGACCTTAGGTTGTTCCAATCTTGTAGTTGACGGACACTACAACCGTTGCGAGCAGCAATTTTGCCTAAATAATCTCCTGAGCGTACAATGTATTGGTAACTACTTTTCTGTTCTGCCTCCACCGCTTCAGCCTCGACCTTGGTGGCCTCAAGTTTCAAAAGAGAGTCAATTTTGAGTTCGTTGTTGACCCATAGTTGAGCCTTTTCTTTAGGTAAGAACAAAATATTGAGGTCGTCGTAGGCTGGCACAAACCCTGTGCGATAGACAGGGTTAAGGGTGTACAACACCGCAGGGTCAACCTCAATTATTTCGGCGGCTCGTTCTAGCGAGGTTGGATGTTTTAACGTAATGCTATCCACATCAGTCGCAGTATTTTCAATTGGGGTGGCATAAATATTATGATCACCAGCATACTCAAACATGTAGTTTACCGCGACAAATGCGGGCACATACCCCCTAGTTTCTCTTGGTAAATACGGATAGAGGTCCCAATAATCTCGTTTGCCTCCGCTTCTTCTGATGGCTTTTGTAACACGGCCTTCACCGCAGTTATATGCGGCAAGAGCCAGATTCCAATCTCCAAAAAGGCCATAGAGGTAGCTAAGGTATTGAGACGCGGCTTCGGTAGATTTTTTTGGATCACACCTTTCGTCCGTGTAAGATGTTACATCTAAACCAAAGTGCTTTCCGGTTCGATACATGAATTGCCACAACCCTGTTGCACCAGCACGACTTTTTGCTGTCGGATTCAAACCCGACTCAACGACCGCGAGATATTTTAATTCTAAGGGCAAATCGTATTTATCCAGGGTCTCTTCGAACATCGGAAAATACAACTCACTTCGCCCTAAACTGGAGGCGCTTAACCGCCTCTTCTTTGATACATAGAGGTGAATAAACGCTTCAATGGTTTGATTATAAGAAAGGTCAAACGGGGTTTTAGCATCGAGCAATTCTAACCGCTGGGCATAAACTTCAGAGGAGAATATTGGAACGGAGTCAGAGACCATTAAGTCTTGGGGTGAGTTCAAACCCTGAGACAGGTCAACGAGGTCTTCATAATAGCATTGAATAATGCTGTCTAAGTGAGAGGCGTAAGGGTTGTCTACAAAAGTCGGCAAGGAGTCTGCTACCACAAGGCTGTCCGGATTTATAGAGCGAGCCTCAACAGAGATAACTAAGAACAAACCAAGAACCAGAATAGGGCTGCGCATACGACTTAGGTGTTTTTACAACAACGCTAAAGATTCAAATATCTTCTCAGAAAGTAGAATCCATTAGACAAAACATATAATAATTCAAACGAAGACCATGTATGGCGTGAAACTAAAGGCCTTGAGCAATAGAAAAAAGGTTGGCCTCGTCAAATTGACGGCCCATCAGTTGAACTCCCGTAGGTAGGTTTTCACTCGTTTTACCTAAAGGCACAGTGATCGCAGGGTTACCTGCCAAATTAGCTTGCACAGTGAAGATGTCTTCTAAATAGAGTGCGATGGGGTCACTTGCTTTCTCTCCAATTGGGAAGGCAGGATGAGGTGTCGTTGGCGATATTATGAAGTCTGCGTCTTTCAATATTGCGTCGGTCGCATCTTTTATTAATCGTCTTACTTTCTGTCCTTTACTGTAGTAGGCATCGTAATATCCGGTACTCAATACAAATGTGCCCAGCATGATTCGGCGTTGCACTTCTGGCCCAAACCCTTCGCTTCTCGAGTTGAAATAAGTGGATGGAATGTCCTCTGAATGTTCGCTGCGGTAACCGTAGTGAACACCGTCATATCTTCCTAAATTGGATGAGGCTTCGGCCGTTGTCAATACGTAATAACAGGGGACCATGTGGTCTAAGTACGGAAAGGAAACACCTTCAACCTCATGTCCGTTTGATCGAATTTCATCAAGCTTGGCTTGAAACTGATCACGAATTTCCGGGTGAAGCCCTGGGCTGCTCATGACCTCTTTGAGATAAGCAAACTTCAGGGGTTTTGATGCGTTGGTTTTGGTGCTTGGAATTTCTTTTGCAGCCGTAGAGTCCATTTTATCTGGGCCAGCCATACAATCATAAACGAGTTTCGCGTCCTGAACGGAGTGTGCGATAGGTCCAATTTGGTCGAAGCTCGAGGCAAAAGCAATCAATCCATATCGAGAAACCCGGCCATAGGTTGGTTTCATGCCGACAACCCCGCAAAAGGAGGCCGGCTGCCTAATAGACCCACCAGTGTCGGACCCAAGGGCCACCATACACATTCCTGCTGCCACCGCTGCCACAGACCCGCCGCTAGACCCACCAGGAACCAAACGCTCATCGAGTGGGTTTTTTACAGGACCAAACGCTGAGTTCTCATTGCTGCTTCCCATCGCGAATTCGTCGCAATTAACGCGGCCGATAATGATCGCGCCTTCATCAATAAGTCGTTGAACGGCAGTTGCGGTGTAAAGGGACTCAAAGCCCTCTAGCATTTTTGATGCTGCACTAACCTTGTGGCCAGCATAACACATGTTGTCTTTAATAGCAACGATTGCGCCCGCTAACTTGCCGGCTGTTCCATTGCGAATTGAATCATCAACTAGGTCGGCTTGGATTAGCGCAGATTCGCTGAAGACTTCTAAAAAAGCGTTCAGATGGTCGTTTTGTGCTTTCTCTATGAAGTGTGCACAAAGCGAGCGAGCGCTCATTGTCCCCGCCAATAATTCTTTTCTTGTCTCCTCAAGAGATCGAAACGTGTAATTGTCCAACGTAATAGTCTGCGCTAGATTAATCTTTGAGTTTATCGGATTTATCGCCACCCTCTTCTTTGGTAGCATCCTTAAATTCCTTCATGCCTTTTCCCAACCCACGCATGAGTTCTGGAATTTTTTTACCCCCAAAGAGTAGTAAAAGAATGGCTATTATTAATACGATTTGCCAAGGCCCGATTGCTCCCATAATCTTAAATTAGATTGCGAAGTTACGAAAGCGCGCCGTTCTATTTGGCGCCGTAGATCCAATAGATTGGATTAAGTAATTCTGTGCCCTTCCAAAGCTGGAATTCGAACTCAGTTTTACCCTTATCACTTACGATAATTCCGATTTCTTCCTTTGTGCGAACCTTGTCTCCATTACTTACAAAAGTTTCCTTGAGGTTGGTGTATACAGTTATAAACTCACCATGGCGCACAATGACCACTTTGCCGCTGCCAGGTAGAATAAGAACTTTACTCACCTCACCTTCAAATACGGCGCGCGCGCGGCTGCCAGAAGTCGTAGAAACAGTGACGCCATTGTTTTTCACCTTGATTCCCTTCAGGAAAGGGTGTGGTTGTTCACCAAAATAGTCTACTATTTCACCCTTATCCACTGGCCACGGCAGCTTTCCTTTGTTCGCAACAAAGTTGTTGCTTAGCTCTCGAGCCTCCGGAGTTAGTTTAAAAGATTTTGAGGACCCACCTGAGCCAGACTTAGCCATTTCACGCTCAATGGCCTTTTTAATGGCCATACGAACTTCTTCCGCTTTCTTATTTGCGGCGGCAAGCTCTCGCTTATGCTTTGCCTCTTCCGTGCCTAGTTGCTTTAATTTCTTCTGCTTGTCTTGTTTTTCTCGGTTCAAAACGAGCTTTTCCTGGTTGTGGTTGTTCAGTACCGCATTCTTCTCTTCTCTTTGCGTTTCGAGTGCTAATCGCTTCTTCTCTAAATTGGCTTGGGCGCTAAGAATTGCCTCCGCTTGCTCCTGTCGGTATTCCGTAAGCTGCTGCATGTACTTCATGCGTCGAAATGCTTGCTCGAAGTCTTTACTGGCAAAAATGTACATCGCTTTATCGGCGTTGTTACGAGTCTTATAGGCTTGGGAGATCATTTGTGCGTACTCTTCTCGGAGTTGTTCGATGTCAGATTCAAAGGCCACGATGAGGTCTTCGGTTTCTTCTATTTTTCGATCAATGAGATTTAGCTCCTCGAGCAAAACACCGATTAATTCCTGGCGTTGCTGAATTTTTTTATCCGTAAGCTTAACGTACGAAAGCGTGTTTTTACTATCCTTTTCGAGTTGAACAATAATGCCTTTTTTGTAGTCAATTTCTTCTATCAGCTTTTGCTGTTTTCTACGAAGCTCATCAGCGGTTTGGCCGACAAGAAATGTCGATGAGAGGAGGAATATTAATATACTAAGGCACGAGCGCTTCATACTTTTCAGGTATGGTAAAGGAAACGCTAACTTTCTTGTTTGTGGAGATCTTCATCACAGATGTATTCACCGTCGCTTGTTCATTGGCTGACTCTGCTAAAAATTGGATTGACTTTGGGTATGAGGAATTACAATGATCTTCATAGTCGCTGTAGGTTGCGGTGAGTGTACGCTGATCTTCAACAGCCATGATGGAGGCTTTTGAAAGACGAAAAGTTTTTGGATTTAACCCGAGTTTGACAACCAATTCAACAGGCTTTCGCATTTCTTCCAGCCGCATGGCTCGTCTCATTTGGCCTTTATTTAAAAAGGTGAGGTTATATAAACCATCGCCCTCGGCGCTGCGAACTTTGCCGGCGGTGTGGTCAATAATTGAGGCGCCGTTGCCAGTTATGAGTGATTGTAATGTGCCAAAATCGGCATGGATCATGAACTTATTGGTCAAGTAATCATAACCACCAATGTAGAATTGGTTGTTTCTCCGATCCATATATTTTACGCTGTCTGGAGTGAATAAGAATCGAGCAATTTCAACGGCATAATATGTGGCCGAAATCCAGATTACACTATCCTGCTTAATACGGGCATAGAGCTTGAAACTATCATCCACTTTCGAGGTTTTAATCTCGACGTCATATTTAATGCTCATCCAGTCACAATGCAGGTCGTTGGCGCGTAACGAGTCAACCAACTCAGCGGTTTTAAGGTTTGGAAGGTTGTCTTTACCTCCCGTTTGAGTCGCTCGGTTGCTCTTGCAGCCAACCATACAAAGGGTGAAACAGAGACCTAATAGAGGTATGTAGGCTTTATTCAGCAAGGTTCTTCGTGTTTATTTTCTCCTTAAGTCCTTCAGAATCTGATCCTAAGTTTAAAGCCTTTTCCCAATACACAATTGCTGTTGCTTGATCGTTCAACCGAAACATGGTGTCGCCATAGTGTTCAAGAACCTCCGGGCTTTTATCGCCTCCGGAATCTAATGCTTTTTCTAAGTAGTTAGAGGCTTCTGAAAACAATCCAAGCTGAAAAAGAATCCACCCGTATGTGTCAAGATATGATGCATTTGTGGGTGCTGCCTCGACCGTTTTGAATGACATTTTCTTTGCTTTTTGAAGGTCTTCTTTGCGCAGAGATAGGTAATAAGCAAAGTTGTTTAGAACATAGAGGTTTGTTGAATCGTAGCGCAATGAGCCGGTGTAGGCACTATCGGAGGACTTGTTTTGGCCAATCTCGTGATAAGCGTCTCCTAGGCTTGCAAGAAGTTGTGCCGAAAGGAAATAGTTTCCTACAACCATTTGAGATCCAGTTTTCAGGCTTTTTACCGCGGCCTTGTGATTCTTAAGCTGATTGTTCGCAATGCCATTAAACAAATAGATGCTCGGTTGGTTTGGGAACAATTCAAGGGCTTTTTCGCTGTCGATGAGCATGGATTTTTCATCATTAAGCTCTGAGTCAAGAAGAAGAATTTGATTCCATATCGCGAACCTAGACTGGTCAAATTCTAGAGTATTGTAATAGGACGTTCTCGCATTTTCGCGTTGGCCATCCAAGTAGAGGAAATCACCGTAGACTGAATGGCTTTTTGCCTCAGCAGGGTGTGCCGTGAGCAACTGTTCATAAAGGCGAATAGTGTTGGCCCGCGTCTCTTTATCGAGCTCAGCCTTCGGATACATACTTAATAATAAACTGACCTTGGTGTCGATATCAAGTCGAGGGTTTCCGAAGGCCCTTTCCAGGTAAAACTGGGCAGAATCGGTTTGGTTTGTTTTCTCAAAATACTCTGCAAGAGATAGTTGAATGTATGGGTTCGACGGCTCAACCGACATCGCTTGACTGTAAATCCCAAGGGCTTTTTTTAGCGCATTTTCTGCTTTATACAAGTCGGCGAGATTACTGTAAAAGCGCATTTCTGTGGGGAACAGGTCAATGGCCTTCAGCATTGTGCTTTCAGCGTCACTATACTTTCCAGCGCCTACTAAGTATTGAAACTTGATTAGCGCCACTTCAGGGCTTGGGCCTGATAACTGTTCGAACTCGTCAAAAATCTTGAGCGCCTTCTTGACCTTTTGTGCATATAGCAGCATGCTCGCATGATTATAAACATACTCGGGATTCCTATGCTCAAGGGAACGCAGCCGTTTGAACTCTTTATCCGCTTCTTTGTATTTCTGCTGTGCTGATAAAACATCGATCAGCTCGATTAGGTAGTACTTGTTTTTTGGGTCTAACCGACTAGCAAGCTTAAAGTTGTGCTCAGCCTGATCCAGTTGGTTTTGAGTCAAAAAAAGACGGCCAAGCGAATAATGTACCCCGTCATTTTTTGGGTCTAGGCTTAAACATTCAGCATATAGCTTAAAAGCCTCTTGGTAGTTACCCAAAACACGTTCCTTATCTGCTGTGATATACTTGTTCGTAAATACGACCAATGCCTCATTCGAAAGGCGTTCAGATGTTTGAGCGGGGCCTAGCTTAGAAAGACTAAGGCAGAGTGCGATGATATATAAGGCGCGGTAGGGCAATACTTATTCTATGGTCGAATAATCGCCTAAACTGCAGTCTAGCGGTAATCGTTTGATGTGTGCGTGTGTACCAACTAACGAATTGTCGAGAACAGCATTAGTTACGGAGCTGTCGTTGCGTATGATCGAGTTGCTGATTCGAGAATCTTTAATGGTTGATTTAGCCCCAATAGAAACGTGTGGCCCGATCACGCTATTTTTGATTTGAGCCTTAGGACCAATATACACAGGAGGGATTATTGTTGAATTTGAAACTACAGCGTCTGCAGAAATTTGGTTTTCATTTTCAAAACCGAGAATCATCGCGTTGGTTTCTACGGTGGCATTTTTGTTTCCGCAATCCATCCAGTTATCAACCTCACCGGGAGTGAACACCACACCTTGCGACTTCATGTTTTCTAAGGCATCCGTGAGCTGATATTCGCCACCTTTCATGATGTTATTGTCAATTAGAGACTTCAGCTCGCGCTTTAAATGATCACCATCACGGAAAAAATAGATTCCTATAATAGCCAGGTCAGAAACAAACTCTTTTGGCTTTTCGACAAAGTCGGTGATTATGCCATCATCATCGATTTTCACTACACCAAACTGACTTGGGTCGTCAATTTGTTTCACCCAAATAACACCTTCTTTTGACTCGTCAATTTTGAAATCTGCTCTAAACAAAGTGTCAGCAAAAGCAACAATGACAGGACCACTTAGAGACTGTTCTGCACAATAGATGGCGTGCCCAGTTCCAAGGGCTTCATTTTGATAATAGATTTTACCCTTGGCGCCAAGCGACGAAGCAATTTCCAATAATTCAGTTTCTACAGCCTGCCCAAAGTCGCCAATAATAAATCCGATTTCGTTGATTGGGTCTTCGCAGATGGAGGCAATATCTTCAACCAGTCGTCGAACAATAGGCTTCCCACCAACAGGAATTAGTGGCTTTGGTGTAATGAGTGTGTGGGGCCTCATGCGCTTTCCCATTCCGGCCATTGGGATAATTAAATTCATATCTCGTATTGAGCGGCAAAAATGCGAATTCGCATCAAGGCGCTGTTTGATTGATGATTAAACATTGTTATGATTTTCCAGTACTTCCAAAACCACCCTCACCACGATTTGTTTCGTTGAGTGTTTCAACGCAGTGCCATTCAACAACTTCATACTTCGCAATGACCAATTGCGCAATGCGTTCACCATCGATTACTTCGAAAGGCTCGGCCCCGTGATTGATTAGAATAACACCAACATCTCCTCGATAATCCGCATCTATCGTTCCCGGCGAGTTTAGAACAGTTACCCCGTTTTTATAAGCCAAACCTGAACGGGGCCGAACTTGTGCTTCAAAACCCTGGGGCAGCGCTAAATGCAGCCCTGTAGGAATGAGTGCACGACCTCCCGATAATATAAGAACGGGTCCTTCGGGTAGGAAGGCTCGGAGATCTTGTCCAGCAGATTGGGAGGTTGCGAAGGAGGGTGTGGAATGATGGCTTTTGTTGACGATCTTAATTAGCATAGTCTTTTCTTTTTGGAAGAACAACCTCGATAAAAAACGCGGTCGAAATAAATGTAAGTGTCATAAGGCATTTCACAACCCAACCAATGGTTGAGTTGGTTTGGATAAAAAAGTAATCGAGTAAAAACAAACCAATAGCCAGGAGAAAATAACCCAACAGGCGTGGAATGTTGTAGGGAACAGGAAAAAAGCGCTGACCAAAATAGTAAGACGCAGCAGCCATCGCGAAATAACAAGCCAACGTAGCCCAGGCCGAACCTCGGAATCCTAGGATTGGGATCAACAGGACGTTTAAGGCAATGGTTAATAGCGCTCCACCAATGGCTATATAAGCCCCATAAAGCGTTTTGTCTGTGAGTTTATACCAAGCACTCAGGTTATAATAAACACCCAAAAACACGTTTGCCAGAAGTAGGATTGGAACAACATCAAGCCCAACCCAATAGACATCATTTGGGATGAAGTGCTTGAAGACGTCAATGAACAACGTCACACCCAAAAACACCAACATTACAAACGCGAAGAAAACATGGAGCATTTGGGCGTAGGTTTTTGGAGCGCTCCCAGACTTTTGCTGATCGAAGAAGAAGGGTTCTGCCGCATAACGATAAGCCTGTATGAACAGCGTGATAATGATGGAGAGTTTGTAGCAAGCGCCATAAATACCGAGTTGAGTCATGGTAGCCTTCTCCCCAAGAATGGGCCACAATAACCACTTTAATAAAGCCCTGTCAAGCGTTTCGTTAATGATGCCAGCGAGCCCCGCAAAGAGCAATGGTAGGGCGTAGATCATCATCTGTTTCCAAAGAGATCTATCAATCTTGAAGGACGCCTTTAAGATGTCTGGAAGCAGAAGAAGAAAGCGACTAACAGAGGCGATAAGGTTTGCAATAAACACATAACCCACACCAATTTCAGGATTGTAAAAGGTTTGAACCAGCCAATTAACCTCGCCGGAAAGATGTTTAGGAAGGCAGTAGGCAAGGAAGAATAGATTAAGACCAATGTTCACAGCAATGGAAAAAATGTGAACGCGGGCAAACTTGAGCGACTTGTTTTCCGCCCTCAGTTTAGCGAGAGGAATTGCAATAAGGGCGTCGAGGCCCACAATAATTGCGAACCAGGAGATATATTCTTTGTGATTTGGATAGCCCAAAAAATCGGCGATGGGTTGCGCAAACACGCTGGCGAGGACAATAAACCCAAACGATGTGATAGCAATGGACCAAAGCGCTGTGCTGTAGACACGCGATTTCATATCATCACTTTGACTATAGAATCGAAAGAATGCGGTTTCTAAACCATAAGTAAGGAGCACTACAAGAAACGCCACATACGCGTACATCTCCGTGATAATTCCATATTGCTCCGGTTGGAAAACAAGCTTACTTGTATAAAGCGGAGTTAGAAGGTAGTTTAAGAACCGTCCAATAATGCTGCTCAATCCGTAAACCGCGGTTTGCCCAAGAAGTTTTTTAAGTGGTGATGCCATGAACGAGACAAAGAAACGCTCAATAAACATGTTATTTTTTCCCTAGTGTTAAAGATTTCAACGTGTAAGCGTTGTCATAATATTCAGCCAAACACTGATATGTTTGACCCTATATTTACCACATGAAGCCGATCGTACTGTTGCCGATACTGTTTTTTGCAATGCTTAGAGCCAACGCCCAAACGGGGAATACTGCGATCATTTATCAAACCGGGCACAGTTATACATTGACGGTACCCGAGGGTTGGGTAAGTGATTCGTTAAGCGGAATATCCATGATGCTAGATATGTGTTTTCATCCGGATACTACTAAATGGACAAAATCGCCTGTGGTGATGTATTCAACCGTAACCCACAAAACGGACTCGAATCAAACTATCGACGACGTAATAAAAATGGATAGTGAAAAGTTTAGAGAGTCTTCTCCAGGGGTGTTGGTTGAAAAGGAGAAGGTCATTTACACCTACCCACAAAACAAGCCGGCTCACAGCGTAAGATTTACAAATGAGGCCTATAAAAACTATGAATCCGTCGCCTACATTGAAGAGAAGTATCATGTAATCATGATCGTAGTGGGATCCCGTGACAAGGAGATTTATGAGGCAAACCTACCCGCGTTCAAGCGCTTAACTCAAAGTTATTATAACCTTGAACAGGGTTATTCTATTCGCCCTTAAAGTTTGGCTTGCGCTTTTCTAGAAAAGCAGTTGTACCCTCTTTAAAGTCTGCAGTTCCAAAAGCCTTTCCGAACAATTCAACCTCTTCGTTAAATCCGTTTTGACTCGAATCAAAGCCCGCGTTCACCGCCTGCAGTGCATAACCAACGGCAGTAGGAGAGTTTGCTGCTATTTTAAGGGCAATTTCCTTGCATTTATTGAGTAGGTCTTCCTGTGGCACCACGTAATTTACAAGGCCGGCGTCACAGGCTGGTTGGGCTTTTAACATTTGAGCTGTAGTTATGAGCTCGTTTGCGCGCCCTCTGCCAATAAGCAGCGGCAATCGTTGCGTTCCCCCGTAACCAGGAATAACCCCAAGAGAAACCTCCGGAAGACCCATGCGCGCATTGTCTGATGCGACACGAATATGGCAACTCATGGCCAACTCCAAACCGCCACCGAGGGCGAACCCATTAACCGCGGCAATAACTGGAGTCCGTAGATTCTCTACAACGTCGAAAAGCGTTTTTTGGCCTTTTGCTGCTAGCGTCCTTCCTTGTTCAACGTTGAAATGTGCGAATTCGCTAATGTCAGCTCCTGCCACGAATGCTTTTTCGCCTGATCCCGTAAGGATTATTGCTCGTATATCAGCATCACTTTCCAGTTGCTGCATGCACGCACCTAATTGAGCGATAACATCCATGTTCAGTGCGTTAAGCTTGTCAGGACGGTTGATTATTATGGTTGCAATGTGGTTTTCTGATGTAACGAGAAGCAAAGGGTAATTCATCTTTTCATAGGTTTTTGGCGAATATAATTCAGCTGGACGAGCTCGGTTTCGAGGCTGGTAACTGAATGTAAAACGTTGTCAATTTATTAGGCGTGCTTTCAAACCAAATTTTACCGTTTGCCTGCTGAATTATTTGCTGACAGATAGCTAACCCAAGCCCAGCTCCGCTGGTTTTTGTCGTGAAGTTTGGTTGAAATATTTTCGTTGATACATGATCGGAAATCCCAGGGCCGTTATCGGTGATAGAGATTTGCGCATCACCACCAACCTTCTGAGCATGAATGATGATTTTTGGATCAATAGTTTCTGAAAGTGACTGTTTCGCATTTTTGACAAGATTGTTTAGTACGCGTCGAATCGCATCGGGGTCAGCGAAAACCTTCAACTTATCGTCTTTGATATGCGTTTGAATATCTACCGGCGAATCAGCAAAAAGAATGACGACGTCAGATACGGCATCGATTAAGTCGAATTCTTCAAAGTTTTTTTGTTGGATTTTGGCAAAATCGCTGAACTCAGACGCAATTCGATCAAGTGATTCAATTTGTTGAATGATCATTGCCATCGTCGTCTTGAATTTTTCCCGCCAATTGTCATCATCAAATTGAGATGTAGCCTGAAGGTGCTGAACACTAAGCTTAATGGGAGTAAGTGGGTTCTTAATTTCATGCGCTACCTGCCTAGCCATTTCTCTCCACGCACCCTCGCGCTCTGTCTTTGCGAGCAGAAGTCGACTTTCAGAAAGTTTCGCGAGCATATCATTGTATGACCGAATTAGAGAGCCTATTTCGTCATCATTACTCCAAGGAATCGTTTCATTGTGTGCATTTAAGTCAACGGTTTGGAGTTTTTCATCGAGCAAAGAGAAGTCTTTTGTAATGCTATTTGATAAGAGAACGGTTATTCCGATTGCCGCAATAAATAAGAAGAAGTAGGTGAGGCCAATGGAACCGAGAAACTCAGGTAAATCCTTTTGGCTAACGGTTTTGTCTTGTTTGTACGGGAGGTTTAAGATGGCTATGGGGGCCCCTGATGAGTTCTTTAACACCGTGTAATCTGACAGATAAAAGTTGTTGTCTCGTGCCTCCTGTAGGATAACGCGATTTTGAATTTTGAGTCTGTCTAGCGCCGATTGTGGAACGGTTCGGTCAATGTATTCTGAGTGGATTTCACCAGGGCGGGCCGAGACAAGCATTTGACCCTCCACGTTGTAAATGTTGATTTCAAGGTTATGCACATCGGAAAGCCGCAGAACTTCCTGCTCAAACTCTTTGATGACTACGTTCTGCCCCTGCTGCATCTCAACCTCCTTTGAGAAGTAAGTCATCTCCGTTTTGATAGCGCGCTCCTTTCTGGCGAGCCTTTCTTGATGGTAGATCTCGTTCTGTGACTGAAAGAAGAAGACCGTAACGGCTCCAATAACGAGCAGCGATAACAGCATCAGAACGGTCATGGCGAGAATAATGCGAGATCTAAGTTTCAATGGCTAGGTGTGTTTCGACCCCAAGATGCAAATATTGTGCAACAAAAAAGCCCGAGCGATTTCGCTCGGGCTTCAATAAATGATTTAATACTTAGTTGTTCAGCGCTTCGGCCCCACCAACAATTTCTAGTATCTCAGTAGTAATTGCGGCTTGACGTGCTTTGTTGTACCTAAGCTTCAGATCTTTAACCATTTCAGTGGCGTTGTCCGTGGCCTTATGCATTGCTGTCATTCGGGCACCGTGTTCGCCTGCATGGCTATCGAGCAGTGCTTTATAGAACTGAGTTTTCAAGGACTTAGGGATTAAGTCAGAAACAATCTCCTCTTTCGATGGCTCAAACAGATAATCAACATCGGAAGTTGAAACGGATTCAGAAGCCTCAAGTGGTGCGATAGGTAAGAACTGCTCTTCCATCACGATTTGAGTAGCCGCATTTTTAAAATGGTTGTATACCAATACAACGCTATCAAATTGCTTTGCGGCAAACGCGTCCATTATCTTGCTCGCTGCGGCAGATGCATGGGCGTAATCTAAATGTTCAAAGATCTCATTGGTGTTCCTCGGAAGAAGCGTACCCTTAATGAAGTAATCAGTCTTGCGATAAGCGTCTTCTGCTTTTTTACCAAACGTGAGGACCGTGATGTTCTTCCCGCTATAAGTGGTCTCAATCATCTTATTAACCCGCTTGATAACCTGTGAATTGAATCCGCCGCACAAACCACGATTGGAAGTCACAGCAACGATTAGTACATTCTTACCATCACTGGCACGACCATATTCATTTTCAGACGTGTCCAACCCACTACTGAGGCCTTGAAGTACTTCCTGAAGCTTTAGCGCATATGGTCTCATCTGGGTTACAGCATCTTGAGCTTTACGAAGCTTTGATGCACTCACCATTTTCATTGCAGAGGTAATCTGCATGGTGTTGTTTACCGAGACAATACTATTTCTTACTTCCTTTAAATTGGCCATAACCTATGGGGTTATTTATACTTTGCAGATAATTCAGCGGCAACAGATTCTAGAGTGCCAGTGATTTCATCATTGAGTTTTCCGGCTTTCAGTAGATCTAAAACATCGCGGTGGTTGCGATCTAGAAAATCTAAATACTCAGCTTCAAATTCCTTGATTTTCTTCACGGGAACAGTATTCAGCAGGTTCTTCGTTCCAGCATATATGATGGCAGCTTGCTTCTCAACAGGAACAGGGGCGTTTTCACCTTGTTTAAGGATTTCTACGTTTCGCGCTCCTTTATCCAAAACCGCTTTTGTTGCTGCGTCAAGGTCAGAACCGAATTTCGAGAACGCCTCTAATTCACGGAACTGAGCTTGGTCAAGCTTCAAGGTTCCGGATATTTTTTTCATTGACTTAATCTGTGCATTACCACCAACACGTGATACAGAAATACCAACGTTGATAGCTGGTCGAACTCCAGATAGGAATAGGTTTGCTTCAAGGAAGATTTGACCGTCAGTAATAGAAATTACGTTGGTTGGGATGTACGCTGAAACGTCACCGGCTTGTGTTTCAATGATAGGAAGTGCTGTAAGTGAACCTCCACCTTTTACTTTGCCTTTAAGTGCTTCTGGTAAGTCATTCATTTGAGATGCAATAGCATCATCATCAATCACCTTTGCGGCACGTTCAAGAATACGAGAGTGTAAGTAGAATACATCACCCGGGTATGCTTCTCGTCCTGGAGGACGTCTAAGTAAAAGTGATACTTCGCGGTATGCTACAGCTTGCTTACTAAGGTCGTCAAAGATGATAAGCGCTGGCCTTCCTGTATCACGGAAGTATTCTCCAATCGCTGCTCCGGCCATCGGTGCGTAAAACTGCATTGGGCTAGGGTCAGAAGCATTAGCCGCAACAATCGTGGTGTACTGCATAGCGCCAGCGTCTTCTAATCGCTGAACGATACCTGCAACCGTAGATGCTTTTTGTCCACATGCGACATAGATGCAATAAACGGGCTCGCCAGCATCAAAGAACTCCTTTTGGTTGATGATCGTGTCAATTGCGACTGTTGTCTTACCGGTTTGTCTGTCGCCAATAATAAGCTCACGTTGACCTCTTCCTACTGGAATCATCGCATCAATTGCTTTGATACCCGTCTGAAGCGGCTCATTCACTGGTTGTCGAAAGATTACCCCAGGAGCTTTTCGCTCGAGTGGCATTTCGAACAACTCACCAGAGATAGCGCCTTTACCATCTATTGGTGCGCCTAGTGTGTTAACAACACGACCTACAATGCCTTCACCAACATTAATGGAGGCAATACGCTTCGTTCTTTTTACAGTGTCGCCTTCTTTGATGGACGTGGAGTGACCGAGTAATACAGCACCTACGTTGTCCTCTTCAAGGTTAAGGGCAATTGCTTGTAGACCATCTTCAAATTCGATAAGCTCACCCGATTGGACGTTTGATAGTCCGTAAATACGAGCAATACCATCACCCACTTGGAGAACGGATCCTACTTCTTCTAGTTCTGCAGCTGTTTTTGCTCCGCTTAATTGCTCACGGAGGATAGCTGATACTTCTGCTGGTTTGATTTCAGGCATAATGATATCTGATTAGATAGCTGAAAGTTTGTGTTTTATTACGTCTACTTTTAATTCGTTGAGCTTTCTTCTTAAGCTCGCATCAATGAGTTGATCTCCAACCTTGACTCGAATCCCTCCGAGTAATGATGGGTCAACTTTTTCTGTTAAATCTATTGAGTGGCCAGCAGCAGATAAAACCTTTACGAGTTCGTCTCGCGAAGCTTTGCTTAGTGTAACTGCTGACACTATTTCGGCGCTGATAATTCCCTTATGAGCGCGATATTGTTCTATGAAGGATGAAGCAACCGCAGATAAGATTGACTCTCGTCCCTTTGTGGTTAGGAGAGCTAAAAACTCGACTGTCAACTTGGTGGTATTCTTAGCGAACACAGCGGAAAGGACGCGTTGTTTTGCGTCTGGTTTAATGATTGGGGACTCCAACATTAAAGCCAGATCACGGTTTTGATCAATCGTTTGATTGACAAGAACCATGTCATTTTTCACTTCCTCAAGCGTACCCTTCTCTATTGAAAGGTCCAAAAGGGAGCTTGCGTATCGACCCGCTGCCTTTGTTGACTTCATCAGTTAAAATTGATTTCGTTAAGCGCTTTCTTTACGGATTCGCTTTGTTTTTCGCTGTCGTTAAGCTTTTCGCTCAACACCTTCTCAGCGATTTCAAATGAAATTTCAGCAACCTGATTCTTAAGTTCTGTGATTGCTTTTTGCTTCTCATTTTTAATTTCTTCTCTAGTCGAAACCAAAATCTTGTCTGCTTCTTCTTTAGCTCGGTTCTTGGCTTCGGAAATGATTTGATCTTTCGTTTCGCGAGCCTCTTTCATGAGCTTATCTCTCTCTTCACGCGCTTCTTGAAGAAGGGCGTCATTACTTTCTTTGAGCTTGCGCATCTCATCTTTAGCGCGTTCAGCTGCTTCAAGAGCATCTTGAATGGTGTCTTCTCGTTCCTTAATTGACTTAAGAATCGGCTTCCATGCAAATTTTCCAAGAAGGAAAAGAATCAGTAAAAAGCTGAGGGTGGTCCAAAATACGAGACCAAATCCGGGGGTTACTAAATCCATTTCTTTATTATTTAATGTTTATTCAAGTCTTGAATAAACCAGTCTTTCTGCCAACCGCAGAAAGACTGGTTTGTTTTTTTCTGGTTATTAAAGAATAACCAAAAGACATAGAACGATTGCGAAGAATACTGCCCCTTCAACAAGTGCAGCAGCCACAATCATGTTTGCACGGATATCACCAGTTGCTTCAGGCTGTCGGGCAATTGCCTCCAACGCTGAACCACCGATTCTACCAATACCAACACCTGCGCCAAGCGCAGCAATTCCAGCTCCAATGCCAGCTCCCATTATTCCGAAAGTTGATTCTGTTGCCTGTAGTAAGATGCTTAATAGCTCCATGATATATAGAATTGAATAGTTACTAATTAATGATGATCCTCAACAGCTTGTCCAAAATAGATAGCGCTTAACAGAGTAAATACGTAGGCCTGTAAAAAAGCAACTAAGAGCTCAAGCGAAAGCATGAACACGCTGAATAATACAGACCCAACACTTACGCCATATGCGACACCTGCTCCAGATGTACCGTAGAATATGAAGATCAGTCCGGTGAACGATAAAATAATGATGTGACCGGCAGTTATGTTCGCGAAAAGTCGCAACATAAGAACGATCGGCTTGGAGATAACTCCAATAATTTCAATTGGCCACATGATTGGAAGCAACCATGCTGGCACGCCAGGAGGCAATACAATGTGCATCCAGTATCCCTTGTTTCCATTTATTGTGGTTATAACGAATGTGAAAAGCGCCAAGATCATTGTAACTGCAATGTTGCCCGTTACGTTGAGGCCACCAATAAAAGGAATAAGACCTAAGAGGTTTCCGATCCAAATAAAGAAGAATACGGAAAGCAAGAAAGGCATGAATTTTTGATACCCAGTTCCAATCGATGGCTTCGCGACTTCGTCACGTATAAATAGAATGAACGGCTCTAGTATTGATTGTGAACCCTTCGGCGCACTGGTTCTTCCTATACCCTTCGTATACGAACGGGCAATAGATAGGAAAAGGCTAAACATTATAAGAAGGATGACAAAAACACCGACAACGTTTTTTGTAATTGAAAAGTCAAGGAAGGAATGCTTGTTAACACCCCAGCCAGCGTGCGCTAGTTCATCTCCGTTGGCGCTTATTTGTGTGATGTGTCCGTGATTATATGCGTATGTGTTGTTCGTGCTCGCACTCGAATAAGTCAAGTTAGGCTCGTGCGCTTCGTCAATGAATTGACCATAGCTAAATACGTCAAGGCCGTTTTCTGTGTATAGTATGATTGGAAGCGGAAAGCCGATGCCGTCAGCGATGTGAATTTCATTAGCATCAAGCACGTGGTGCATGATCATTTCACCTGCGTTAAAGCCGCCGTCGTGGCTGGCGGAATCGGCATGATCGTTCGCCGAAATGGTGAAAACCGTGAAGACTTGCGCAATCACTATTAAAAATGTGCGCTGAATGACTGTCTTAAACCCCTTGAATTCTAGCATTTTTTCCACTTAGAATGTGCTCTCAAAATCTGCCGCAAAAGTAGAAGAATGTAATACAGAAAGAAAACTTTCTCTTAGTTTTTTAAATGTCTAAGTAATCGAACGATTTCAAAGGCTGTAAATGAGAAATACAATCCCAAAAAACTGCCCGCAAAAGGTTTCAAATATTCTGGGTCATAAAGGCCATAGAGCAGTAGTGTAAACAAGCTTAGCATTAGTTTGCCTCCGCTAAATCCCATGTAATAATTTACGAATCGCTTTGGGTTTTTCTCTCTTGTTAATACAAGGTCAAAAAGTAAGTGCAGACCTATCATGAATGCGTAAAGCACAAAGATTATTGGACGAAATTCGACATCGAGCAGGTGAAAAACGCCGAAATGTATGCCAAAAATGATCAAGGCAAAAGCGCTTAGGTATGAGATAGATCTTATCATTTATTCAAATCGCGAATCATGGAGTAAATTGCTAGAAAGGAGCCTAAAAGTGCTCCGATTAACGTAAAGGCAGGAAAGTCTAAATCGGTGAGTTGATCTGAATATTTTCCAGAGAATGTGAACACTAGAATGATGGCCATCATTTTGGTGGCCATCGAGGTATACTTGTAAAAACTGCTAGGCTGTTTTTTCTTCAAGACCTTTGCGCTCATCACGACTGAGTTCTTTAACGACACCTCCCATACTGCAAGTTCCGGTAAACGTTGCGCCCGGCTCAATGGCTAGTTTTCCTACTGTAATTTCTCCATGGAGCTTAGCAGAGGCTTGCAATTGCAACAAGTCTTTCACGATTAACTTAGCCTTAACCTCACCGCTAACATTGGCGGAAGTGCAGCTAATAGAACCTTCAATCCGGCCAGTTGGGCCAACGACAACTTTCCCTGTAGACTCAACAGATCCTATGAGTGTTCCGTCAACACGAAGCACGCCTTCGGTCTTAATATCACCTTGTATATGTGTTCCTTTCGCAATCTGGTTATGAGCACCAAATTCGTTGTCTTGATTCTTATTGCTTTTACTAATCATTGATAAGGATTTGAAGCAAATGTAGAATTATCATTTTGCTTGTTTATTCTCCACTACTCCGAGGCCACATAATTTTCGGTAAAAAAGGCGAGGTAGGCATCTACAAATTGATCCTTGTAAAACTTCGCATAATTATCGAACGAAATGGCGAAATATGGATACCCGTGGTTGGTGATACGATCCGTGTCCGAACCAGCGTTGCTAAACGTATTATAATAGTTCAGCGCCTGGGCTGCAAAGCCAACTTTAGATACCACAACCATGGCCAACCCATCCTTGATTGGAATAAGTGAGGTTTTAAAACCCTTGGTTCCAAAATACTTTCGATTAAAATCTGAAACCGCGGATTGAAGCTTGGTGTGGTCTGCTGTATCAGGTATAATTATTACGAAGTTGTGTTGAGCCCCGATGTCATAAGTGTACTGCTTTTTCTTTTCTTCTATCGACTCCTCCATCGCCTTCTCTTCAGTCTCTTTGATCGTTTCGATCTCTTTTCCGTTTTTGAAGTAAGCTAGAATTTTTCGCGCCTCTTCTCCTTCTTCGAGACTGCCATATACCCGCGCAACTGCCTCTAGCTCAGAAATCATACGCGCCTCGCCATCTATGTGACCTAAGCAAAGCGCCTCTAGTAACTTGAATTTCGGGAGGTAATCACTCTCAGGATATTCTTCAATCGCCTTTATCGCCATTCCGTAGCTCTTGGTATAGAAACCCTGACGGAAATAAGTGTAGGATTTAGCGTAAACTTCCTCTAGCAGCGTTTCGGATGCCACTGACTCGGCTGCGTATTCAGGGTTTTCGATGACTTTAGCATAGTCGGTTTCTGGGTATTCGTCAATAATGAGCGCCTTGTAATAAGCGGTCTTCGGCTCATTACCGCGCTTTAAAAACATCAGATATAGTTGGTAATATGAGTTCGGGTGATACTTGGAAGAATCATATCGAGAGACGAGATCCTCGAATGTCTCAATAGCGAGGTCTTCGTCTTGCATTTGGTCTTTATAGACCATTGCTAAGTCATATAATGCTTCAATAATAAGAGCGTTTGATCTAACCAGCTTCTCCTCCGTGTCCGGAACGGATTTCCAATAGAAATTGGGGTTTTTTGGGTCATTTGCACCCTCAGTAGTGTCGCTTTCCAGCTCTAAATCGTCATCACCGGCAAGTAAAAGCGGCGCCACCGATGTCTTATCTTTTCTTCGCCAGTCATCCTCGTTCTTCCGATCGCGCCAAATTTTCTTGAATTCAGACGCGCCAAATCCTACTGCCGCGGGGTTATAGAAGTACCACTCTCCTTTTGTCTTTGTGATGTTTCTGTTGATCTGGGTGTTTTGGTTGAATTTATTTGCTTGAGCTTGACTCTCTTCCAACTGTTTTTGACGTTTCGCGTCGATCTCTGCTTGAATTAAATCTTCAATCATGATATCGATAATCCGCTCTTGTTCCTTCTTAGGTTTTCCTGCAAACACCTGGAGGCTGTCTTCTCGATCGATGATGGTGATATCCCGCATCATTTGTGTCAAGTTATTTGCGGTGGCAAGTATTTGATCGTATTCAGGATGTTCTGGGCTGAGAAATGCTACGGTGCTATCGTAGTATGCTTGCGCAACGATGTAGTTTTCTTTAGCGAAGTAAATTTCACCAAGTCGATAAAACGCCAATCCTTTGGTGTTTCCATTCTTTACGGATTTCTTAGTGGCTAGCTTCAAATATTCGATTCCCTCAGGCTCGTCATCCTCCTTTAGTTCTAATTCGGCAAGGGCATAGTAAATCTGATCTTGGTATTCAATGTTCTTGTCGTCTTTGAGCATTTTGAATAAGATCTTCCGAATTTCTTCAACGTTTCCAGCTGTAACGTCATACGCTAAAGCGCGATTGATCTTCGCGTAAAAAGACATCTCGTACTCGGGGTTCCGCTTAATGACTTCAGCATAGATATTACTGGAGGAGATACCATCACCCTGGATTCGAAGTAGTTGCGCCAGAATGAACATGCGCCTTGTTTTTTCGTCGCGATTTCTAGTAACAGCAATGGATTTTTGCAGCTGTTCAATCGCCTCTTCGTTTTTAGATTGTTGGAGATAAAAGTTCGCTTTAAATGCAAACAAGTCTCCCATGAGCTTTTCAGGAAAACCTTCTCCCTTATCCAACTTTCTCAATTCGTCGCCGGCACGTGTGTATTGTTCTTGGCTTGTATAGATACGCGCCAGCCAATAATGACTGAGTTGCTCAATCTTTGGGTCAGGGTATTTGCGCTTTGTAAAGTCAAAGATTTGTTTGGCTTGCGTGTATTCCTTTTTCAAATACTGTGCTTCACCCATTATGATCCAGGTGTCGTCAATCCACTTACAGTTCTCTTTGCCGCTGATGTCCATTGAGTGACGGTCCACGACCATAGATGTTTTCGTGATCGCTCGCTCTAGCTGAGGGTACGTGGGCTGGGCAACTTCGTCTTTTTCAGCGATGAAGATGGGAAGGAGGGTTGTATAGTCATCTTGATAAGACTCTTTCATGGAGTTGTGCGCATCCTGCAGCGCTAGCCGGCCATTAAAGAATCCATTATATCGCGCGGTGAGATTGTGATACGATCGATTAACGATAGTGTTCTTTTCCTGTGAACACCCCGCTAAAACCACAATGGATACTAAGGGTAATATGAATTTGAACTTAGTCAAGTGAATCAAATATTCGCGGGCAAATTTACCTTTAATAGAGAGTCTGAACCTGCGAACGCTAATAGAAAGAATATATTGGGAATTCAGTTTGAAAATTCGTGTAGGTTTGAAGTGCGCGTCATGGCTAAGAAATCAGAAAAACAAGAGAAAAAGAAGTTGATAAAACGGCTTCGAAACCATTATAAAATGGTCATCCTGAACATCGATACGTTCGAGGAACGGTTTTCATTGCTCTTGACTCCAATGAATGTGCTTGTTATAGGTGGAATTGGTTTAATAGCAATTATCGCGGTTACATTTTTACTGCTAGGCTGGACACCGTTAAGGTTTTACCTTCCCAATTATGCGGACGAAATTCGAGTTAAGAAGCTTGCGGTTGAAGCTTCGCTTAAAGCGGATTCAATGGAAGTGGCTCTGGCTCAGCGAGACGTGTTTATTCGAAACATGCAGCACGTGGTTGATGGATCTGTGGGATCAGTGAACCTTGATACTAACCCAGGTACTCCATTGGAGCTGCAGCCGGTCACATATGAACGAAGCGATGAAGATTCCATGCTTCGAGAAGAGATTGAAAATGAGGACCTCGTTAACCTCAACCCTAAGTTCAATAGAGACAATGAGTCTTCATATTTGCTATTCCCACCGATAAAAGGAGTCGTAACGGATCGTTTTAACCCTCAAAAGGACCACTTCGGAATCGACATCGCCGCCCCGAAAGATGAACCAATCAAGGCGGTAGACGATGGAACGATAATCATCGCTACATATACTGCTGAAACAGGATATATCATTCAAATTCAGCATGATAATGACCTCCTATCTGTTTACAAGCATAATTCGGTACTCTTAAAAAAGCAAGGAACGCAGGTGAGGGCTGGGGAGGCCATCGCTATCGTGGGCGAAACAGGTGAATTCTCAACAGGCCCACACTTACATTTTGAAATGTGGCGAAATGGAGTGGCCCTAAATCCGGAAAGTTTCTTTTCGTTCGAATAATGGCGGAGATCGTAGTATATACGGATGGCTCGTCAAGAGGTAACCCGGGGCCTGGAGGTTATGGAACTGTCTTAATGTCTGGGAAACACCGAAAGGAATTGAGCCAGGGCTTTCGACATACCACCAACAATCGAATGGAATTACTCGGTGTGATAGCAGCGCTAGAGGCGATAAAGAATGGGGGAAATAATGTTCTTGTCTATTCTGATAGTAAATACGTGGTTGATGCCGTAGAGAAAAAATGGGTTTTTGGTTGGGAGAAAAAGGGGTTTAACGGAAAGAAGAACCCAGATTTGTGGCAACGATTTCTTAAGGTTTATCCAAAAAATAATGTCCGCTTTAAATGGGTCAAAGGTCACGATGGTAACACGTTTAATGAGCGTTGCGACACACTGGCTGTTGACGCTGCACTTGGAGGAAACTTAAAGAGCGATCTGTATTTTGAAAAGGAGAATGGTTACCCTAGTTAAAGGGAGACTTTTTTTCCTCATGCGTCGATCGTAGGCGTGATAGGTCTACGGAAAGTTTGGATTTTTTCATCCTTAATTCAGATATATGCTCCAACTCTTCAAGCGAAAGATCCGACGCTGACTCCAACCGTTCAATTTCTTGTGCCAAAAACGTGGCGTATGCCTCAAGCCCGTTTATTTCGGCGCCACTTGACCACCAAGATTGTTTCGTGGCGCTTGCGCTATGCAGGGTTTCCGCAAATGTTTCAAAGACCTCTTCCGAATTTAGATTTTGAGCAAATGTGGTAAAGTCATTACCGATAAGAAATAGGTCGAAACCCGTGGATTCGTTATACGCACGTTGAAAAAACTGCAACTGGCTCACGTTTGGACACGACGCATAAACACGAGAAACCCATGAGGGTATTCCGCCTCGCTTTTCTTCCTCAAGCGACTTTACATGCTCTTGCGCATAACAAGGATCTCTATTTAGGAGGATTGAGAGACACGTCCGAATAACCGAATAGGACGAATCCTTAAGGCCATATGCATATAGAATATTGAAGTTCTCTTGGCCTCCTGATAAACTGTCAAGCGCGCTATATGCAGCAGCTCGAACCCCGGAGTTGTTGTCAAGTTGGGTGGTTTCGATTAAGACGGCTTTAACCGACTCGTTCCATGTGTGGCCCAAGCTAATTAAGTTTAGTCCGTAGCTTCTGGTTAGCCAAAACGGGTCATCCAATAATCGAGCGCCTTGTGCAATAGCAAATTCTTTGTCGCTCTCTAAAAGATGAATGAGCGCTCGTTCCTTAAGGATAAAAGATGGTCCCGAAACCAATTGTTGCTTCCATACATCCAAGGGCTTTGTTTCTTCAAACTCCCACAAAAGATCCCCGTGAGGGTCAACGGAATACCAGAGTTCGTTTGGTTCAAGCTCAATAGAAAACGTGTCAAGCCTTTGGTCTAGCCAAAAGGTCAGTATACGAGACACTCCGTTTTTATCATAAACCTCGACAGGTATATGCATTAGAAATGTCTGCCATGTTTCAGGTTGATTCTGGGCGAAAACAACCTCTACGCGGTTTTCAGATTGGGTGCAGAAGACTGCTACTTGTGGGTGACCTTCTTGCTCAAACCACTGATCAAAAAACCAACGCATGCTTCTTCCACTCACGTGTTCCACAGATCGGCGAAAATCATCCAACTCAACGGATTGAAACTCATTTTGTACTAGGTAATGGTTTAGTGCCTGAAAAAAGATTGAATCTCCCAGTTCGAGTCGCAAAAGGTGTAATACACGACCACCTTTTTGGTACGTATGACTATCGAATATGTCGTCGGGAGAATTGTAGTGATTTCGTATTAGGCTTTTTGGACTATAGGAAGCTTCGGATAAGTACGCTTTCAAATCTGCTTGAAAGTGATAACGAGCCGCCTCCAGTCCATATTTGTGTTCCTTCCACAGGTATTCACCGTAGGTTGCAAAACCCTCGTTCAAGGTTAATTGAGACCAGGACTCGCAAGTAACAAGGTCGCCAAACCAGTGATGAAATAATTCATGAGCAATCACATCTTCATGCGATTCATCCAGCAATTCTCGATCGGTAAGCTGAACAAAGTCTCCATGGATTACCGCCGAAGTGTTCTCCATTGCACCGGAAACAAAATCCTTGACAACAACTTGATGGTATTTATCCCAGGGGTATGCGTAGTCTAGTATTGTCGAATAAAACTCCAACATTTCTGGAGTGTTTCCGAAAATACTCTTCGCAGAAGGGGCGTACTCTGGGTCGAGGTAATACCATACGTCTTTTTCGCGCCACGAGTCTTTCACTAGAGAAAATTCACCTATTGCCAGCATAACTAAATAGTTTGCGTGGGGCAAGGCCTGTTTCCAGTAATCGGTTCTTGTTCCATCAGGATGCACTTCTGAATAGATCAGCTTGCCGTTTGAGATGGTGTGGTATTCACTTTTTACGGTAAGAAAAATGTCTTGAGTAAACTTTTCATGAGGATAATCTACTGAGGGAAACCATGCAGAATTACATTCCGGCTCTCCCTGCGTCCAGATTTGTTGAGGTTTTCCTTGAACTTCCCCCATTGGGTTAATGAAATAGAGACCTTGATTCGAAGTTATTGCGGTACCAGATCCCGCGTCAAGTTCACCAGGGGTCGCAACGTATTTTATTCGAACCGAATGCGTGTCTCCTTTTTCCAGTGGCCGTCGTGGTTGGATGACCAGTGTGCTTACGTCATAGCTGAAGTCTGGCGCGTATACTGTATCGGGAAGGATGTAGGTGATATCTCGAATTTCAAACCCTCTAGCGTTGAGTTTGATCTCGAATTGCGCCGTGTTGTACGCGCTCATATCGAGAGTCGCAACACCTATTACCTGTTCTGTTTCCCAATTAAACTTTAGATCAAGTTCTATATGATGAATGTCTATTTCTTTGGGTGGAGGTATCTGATAGGTCGGCGGCACCTCAGCCATGAAGTCGAGCTCCATCGTGTCTAGGATAATGGCTGTTTCTGGCGATTTCCCATTTTGCCCCAGCCTCAATAGATTACATGAATTAGATCCAATGGCAAGACCAACGGCAACAATGTGTAATATTCGTGTGTTGAATACCATGCGCCCAAAGATGTAGATTAAGGTCTAATTATAACTTTGTCAAATGTCACAAGTACAGTTAGGAGATAAAATATTTGAAATAGAGTCCAGCGCCTCTGAAACGGAGGTTCGCATAAATTCCAGTTGGCACGAGGCAGACTTAGTTCAATTGGATGAAAGATCGTTTCATTTGTTGTTGGATGGGAAAGGGTTTAAAATCGAAGTCGTGTCAGCTGACCCAAAGGAGCCAATAATAAAAATAAACGGACGCACATATAACCCGGTTGTCAAATCGGAGACGGACATTCTCTTGGAAAAACTTGGAATGAACATCAAGGCAAAGAAGGAAATAAAAGAATTGAAGGCGCCCATGCCTGGGTTGGTTTTGGAGTATCGGGTAGCCGTTGGAGATGAAGTAAGTGAGGGTCAACCTCTCATTGTTCTTGAAGCGATGAAGATGGAAAACATTCTAAAGTCTCCATCCGCTGGAGTTGTAAAGAACTTGGGCCCCGAAGTAGGAACAGCAATAGATAAAAACGCAATTTTAATAACATTCGAATGATGAATTTAGGAAGAACAGTGTTGCCAATAGTGGCAGTTACGGCAATGCTTGTGCAAGGGTGCGGCGAAACGAAAGAAACGAACGCAGAGACCAGTAATCCAAACGAAGAACCAAAAGTAGAAGTGTGCACATACACGGTTGATCAGGAAAATGTTGAGGTCTTATGGACGGCCTACAAGTACAATCAAAAGACGGGCGTTAAGGGAAGCTTTGCGACATTTTCTATTTCAGGAAACCAGCCGGCTCAAGAACCTGAAGGAACTTTGGATGGAGCTATTATTGACATTAAAACGGAGTCCATCGACTCTGGTGACCCCACCCGAGACCCTAAAATATTAGAGCATTTCTTCGGAAGTTTTGAAGATGGCGAAAACATTCACGCTGAGGTTCTAACGGTGGATCGAGAGAAGAGCAGCTTGCTTGTTTCCATTACAATGAATGGAAAGAGCGTAGAAGCCGAGGCTCCTTATACAATGAGTGAAGGACAGATCGAGGCGAAAATGGAGATCAACGTAAATGACTGGGCCGCCGAAGCGGGCCTCTCAGCCTTGAATGTTGCTTGCGAGGACCTTCATAAAGGCTCAGATGGTGAGAGCATTCTATGGCCAGATGTTTCGTTAATAGTCACCGTGCCTTTAACCAAGGCCTGCGATTAATTAGAAGTTAATTTCCACTTGGGTGAGATCGATAAACTGCTGAGCACGGCTTTCAATCTGTTCCTTATCCAAGGATAATAGGCGTTCGGTTCCAAATTTTTCTACACAGAAAGAGGCCATGGTTGATCCATAAATTATGGCGCGTTTCATGTTTTCAAAGCTGATGTCTTGCGTGGCAGCTAAGAAGCCTATGAATCCACCTGCGAAAGTGTCACCAGCGCCGGTTGGGTCGAAAACCTCTTCAAGTGGCAAGGCTGGCGCAAAGAATACTTCGTGCTCTGAAAAAAGCAGGGCTCCGTGTTCTCCTTTTTTAATGATGAGATTTTTTGGCCCCATTTTCATAATGGTTTTAGCAGCTTTGAGAAGGGAGTATTCTCCACTCAACTGACGCGCCTCTTCATCATTAATACTCAATACGTCAATCTCTTTCAACACACTTTTTAGGTCATTCATAGCAATGTCCATCCAAAAGTTCATAGTGTCAAGTACGATCAATTTAGGTCGCTTGGTCATTTGTTCGATGACGCTCATTTGAACCGCTGGAGTGAGGTTGCCGAGCATTAAAAAGTCAGCTTCACGATCGCTTTCTGGCACAACAGGGTTGAAATTCTCGAGTACGTTTAATTGAGTATCTAGGGTGTCCCTCGTATTCATATCGTTGTGATACTTGCCGGACCAGAAAAAGGACTTCTCTCCTACTCGATGCTCCACGCCATCCAAACTTATACCGCGGCTGATGAGTTCTTTTTCGAATTCTGTTGGAAAGTCATCTCCCACCACGGAGACCAATGTGGTCGATTTTGTAAAGTAGCTCGCAGCAAGCCCAATGTAGGTGGCAGCGCCACCAATTATGCGATCTGCTTTTCCAAATGGAGTCTCTAAAGAATCGAAGGCCATAGTGCCTACTGCAACTAGTTTCATAATTATTCGTGTTTCGGGCGGCAAATGTGCGCATTCCAGCGATATTATGTTTTATACTAGTAATTTTGCAGCCTCAAAAACCCAAAGCGATGTTTAAAACCCAAATAATCATTCTCTGTGCAGTTGTCTCGATGCTGGCTTTTTCAAGAGCTGCCGCCGCACAAAATGTTGACGTTCAAAGTGTCACAATTTCCGCAGGTGCATCCACTTGTACGGTCGATACAGCAACCGTTGGGATGTATATCGGCTGTATCAACTTTGGTTATGACAGCATCGCTGCCGATGTAAGTGGTGACACGCTCAACATACGGGTTTACTATACAGGCTACTCCATCTGTTACGGTGCTATTAGCTATCCGCCTCACTCTGTGGAAATTCCTTCAACATCCTATGGTACCTATACAGTCATTGCCAAGGCTTATCAGAGTGGCACCTTAACGGATACTTATACAACTACCACTACCTTCACTTCTTGCGATCCAGCTTCTGAATTTGAAATGTCAGATTCTGTGATTTGTGCGGGCGATAGCCTTTGGATGACAAACTACAGCCAAGCTAGCAACCAATATTATTGGTTTGTGAATGGACAATACTTATCGCAAGATTCGAATGAAGCTTACTTGTTTGGCAACAGCGGCTTTGACACAATAACCTTAGTGGCAACAGACGGAACGCTTTATGACACCTCCTCGCAAGTTATTCATGTATTGAATTCGGCACCAATTATCAGTCTTGGAGCCGATACGTTAGTGTGCCCGTTGGATTCTATTTTATTAGATGCAGGCGCTGGTTATACAAGTTACGCTTGGTCTACTGGCGACAGCACGCAGGGCATCGAGCGTGCCGTCGGGTTGTATATGGTAACGGTCAGCGAGGATGGAAGCTGCAATGGCATGGACACAATCAATCTGACACAAATCTATGTTCCAGATTTGATAGCCATGCAAACGAGTGCATCGGCTTGCACAGAGCTGGAAATTGGCACATCCAATAGCTTTCCTTCCTATAACTGGTCAACAGGGTCAAGTGATTCGACAATAACAGTGCAAACATCTGGTACATACACGGTTACGGCAACGAGCGCTGAAGGTTGTGAAAAGGTAGACGAGATAACCGTTGAAGTATTGGATGCGCCCATCAACAATCTTGGAAACGATACCACAATGTGTTCGGATATAAGTTGGAGTTTAAGTTTGAATGCTGACACTTCAGGAACCTATTTATGGCAAGACGCTTCAACGAATGGATATTATTTGGTTGTGAATGCTCCTGGGATTTATTGGCTCTCAATCACTGCCGAAAACGGCTGCACAACGCTTGACTCAATTATTATTGATGAAAAGAAATGCACCGTAGGAATACCTTCAAATTCAGTTTCTGGATTTACGATTTATCCAAATCCCGCATCAAACGATTTGCACCTTTCAGGGTTGAATGGTACGGCAAGTATTACAATTACAGATCAAGCTGGCCGCATTGTATTGACTGAGTCAGATATGAATAATGAAAACGTACTCGATGTGCAAAGGCTCAGCGAGGGTGTTTATTTCATCGAGATAATGGAACAAGGCTTGAAGCAAGTACAACGCGTGATTATAACGCACTAATTAGATTTTATCGGTACGATGTTGCAGATTGCGAAGCAAGTATTAATATTGCAGCCCCATAACTGGGGTACACTCCTCCTTAGCTCAGTTGGTTAGAGCATCTGACTGTTAATCAGAGGGTCCTTGGTTCGAGCCCAAGAGGAGGAGCTAAAGCCTTGCAGAGATGCAGGGCTTTTTTGTTAACAGCCAGAGGTCGTCTTTATTTTATTGCAAGTGTTGATACGACTAAGTTTCATGATTGTTTAAAAAACAATCAATCACCTTTTTGCTCCACCAACTTTCGCTAAAAACAGAGGCAATAATCAAACATAGAAGGAACACGCTATACGGCCTGAAAAGTACAAAAAAACATCGTTTTGGACAGTTTTCAGACAGTTATGAGACAGTTAATTTAACTTCAATGACGATGTCAGTTTGATGTATTACCTCTCGATATTTCAGCCTGATGCCTGTGGACCATCTGCCTTGATATATTTAATAACTCAGCTATACCAGCAGTGGACATTTCAGGGATTAAGTTCATTATCACTTTAACCTTATCCCTAGTCTTAATTTTACGGTTATCCCTTAGTCTTTTCACCTTATTAATCCTATACAGATAAAGCTTCATTTCTCTGTAGTATATACTATCCTGTTTTGATTGTCTCTCAGATAGTTCCTTTCGGTATTTGGATGTCCAATAGTGTATTTCATGTAAAGGCCTCAAGGGTTCAGGATAACAGTCTATACTATGTGTCTCCCATTTATTACCCTTCAGACGATGCTGCCATATGTAATTAAATCCATCAAAGATTATTCTATGATTCCTGTATTGAGATAACTTTTGTAGGTCTCTATCGGACCAGTTTGTTCTTGTCATTATAAGTGAGTTTTAAGGGTTCACTTATATAATTACCTGGTTTACAAGAAATTTGTGAAGGTGTAAACCTTTTTCATGTTAACTCACTGAATATCAATAAAATAAATTTAAAAATAATGTGCCTTATAGATATACATATCTAAGT